>Ga0233444_10000088_pt1 | contig 118804 bp, 109 predicted proteins | sample SI_124_October20_6_FD_182792 | JGI IMG/M metagenome (GOLD analysis project Ga0233444, IMG submission 182792) | Seawater microbial communities from Saanich Inlet, British Columbia, Canada - SI_124_October2016_10_MG | ecosystem: Environmental > Aquatic > Marine > Inlet | place: Canada: British...
CTGTCATGTTCTCTTTTAATTTTTTTCCTGCGGTCTCCGAACCAAAGTTTGGAAAAAAATGACTGTTCCCTCGAAGCCCCATATTTCGGCCCCTCAGGGGCATCAGATCGTCTTCCTGACGCTGAACTATTTTTGCTATTTCCATGACAGTGGTAATCGGAACTGCAAACACCGAGTTTTGTTCGCCAGCTTTCACCCACGCAATGGCACCCTTTTGAATTCGTGCCTCCAGGGTGAGCCACCGCGCCAGGTAATAACGAACTGACTAGAAGACTAATTGTTAAAAAACAAATAAACCGAACCACAGTTAGTACTCCATAACCTTCACTGGTCAAAACTCACCAGTGATTTAGCCCTCTATGCTTTTCAGAACCATTGAAACGATAACAGCATCTGACATTTCGCCCACTCGGCCAATCTTAACTTGCTTGGTTTTCTTCGAAAGACCCTGTCTGCCTTCGAAAATGAATGATTTAACACCCTTATCAGTGACACGAAGCCCAAAGCCGCTTATGTTGCTGTCCCAGAGGCGGATGTATTTCTTGTCTCTGGGCGGTTTTACCGAAGCGACAAGCTTGTTTGTTAGGTTTACCATTTGCTCCTCTTGCCCCCATCGATAATTTTAAGGGGGGGGGCTAAATGTCAGCACTATGTCAGCAATTAGCCGACATTCGTTGTAAACTGACTGGAACTAAGGTAAATCGCTTCGTAACCTAAGTCACTGTTAGTAAATAGTTTCTTGGGGATAAGCGCATCAGGCCCCGTAGCTCAACTGGATAGAGCGCGAGACTTCTAATCTTGAGGTTGCAGGTTCAAGTCCTGCCGGGGTCGCCATCTTTCTTCAGATAGCCTTGAAGCTCCGATAGGAATGAGCTTAAGTAAAAGCCGATAATAAGAATAATAAGAGGGCTGAAAATGGCCAGAAAAATCACATGGTAAAGCCGATGTCTAGCGCACAGGTGTAATGGTGCTGGATTACAGCTTATTGCCCGCTTATTTGGCCATCGCGGTGACAATGGTTTTAATACCGGGAGCGGATACGCTTTTGGTTGTTTCCGTTGGCGCGCAAAGAGGAGCTCTGGAAGCTATTCTGGCGGCCCTCGGTATTTGTGGCGGCTCTCTTATTTACGGTGTTTTAACCGCGCTTGGTATTGGCGCGCTTATTGTTTCGTCGCCAACTGTTTTCGCATTTTTGCTCTTGGCTGGAGCGGGCTATCTTTCTTACTTGGGCTTTGGCTTTTTAAAACAAGCCATACGGGCGCCGGCTGTGCGGGAACGAACGCAAACGCCAACTGCTTTGGGTGCGGGGTTCGCAAGCTTTCGTTCAGGGTTATTGGTTAATTTATTGAATCCCAAAATAGTGCTTTTCTATCTCGCGTTATTGCCGCAGTTCGTGACCCCAGAGTTGGGGGCTCCAGGCCTTCAGATGTTTCTGCTTAGCTGCATTTTGAATGCTATCGGCACTATATATTTGGTTGGGGTCGGAATCGCTACCGGCCAATTACAAGCGGCCCATAGCTCGCCATTCATGGGGCGGGTTCTGAGAGCAACAGGGGGGGGGCTTATGTTTATCGGTCTCGCTTTGCAAAGTTTTTATATGGCAACATTAGGGAGCTAAAATGACCCAAAAAACCAAATGGCAAAACCGCTTGGATGCTATTGTCTCTGGCGAGATTGAGAAGCCAGAGCTGGTTCAAATTATGCGATTGCCAGACTTAGAGGCCTGGGCGCCTGGCGAAGTGACAACGCATTGGGATGTCGACCCGGTTTTTTTGGCAGGCGGGGGCAGTCTGTTTGGCGGCTATATTGCCAGCCTTGCCGATCAAGTTTTATCGCATGCCGCCTATACGGTGTTGGACGATGCGGCATTTATCCGAACCATTCACCTAGACGTCGAATTTTACCTTCCCATCAAAAAGGGAAGGTTAGATATTTTGGGGAAAGTAACGCATCAGGCGAAAACCCGATTGCATTGCGAAGTCTCCTTCGCGCAAGACGGGCAACGCATGGCGCAAGCGACGGGGATTCAGCAGATTGTGCTGCCAAAACCCCAACCGCCCGCTACAGCATAGACCCCGTTTCGCCCAGCAGGTAGCGCGCCACATCGATGGTGTCGATGGTCAGCGAAATGCCCGCCATGACCAGATAGAACAGCACGAATTTTGAGAAAATCGGCGCCGAGGCGAATTGCTTGCGACGCGTAAACACCCAAATGTAAACCGGCGTCCAAAACACCAAATGCGCTAAGCCGAGCAGGCGCACATAGCCATATTGGCTGTATAAATAATCCATGAACTCACCCGCCAGTAAAAACGCGACGACAATGGCAATCGCCTCATAGCGCGGGCGATATCCGTTCGGGGTGCGCTGCACGACGAAAAATATCGCGCCCAAATTGGCCGCCACCAAAATATATAAATAAGTTAAAAGCCAAGTCGGTTGTAGCTGGATGGCTTCGCCCAAGGTTGCTGGAAGTTCCATTGTTTTTCTCCATTATTGCTTTGACAACAGCCTAGCTGATTTCGCGGGATATGCCAAACCCGCCAAGAGGCTCGCCAGTCGGGCCGGAATCCGATATGAGTTGCTCATGCAAATCGAAAGGCTCATCGACGGTCGGCCAGCGCTGATTACTTATAAGCGGGTTAAAAACCTCAACCTGCGTCTTGCGCGCCAGCCCGCCTATCCAGACGGCGTCATGCTCATCTCCGCGCCAATGCGGATGTCGCAAGCGCGCATCGCAGCATTTATTCGCAGCAAGGCCGATTGGATTGCCAAGCAGCAGGAAAAATTGGCCAGCCGCCCCGCGCTCGAGCCGATTGTCTATGAAAATGGCGCGCCTTTCGCGCTTTGGGGCGAGACTTACCCGCTGCGCTTGCGCCATGTATCGCGCGGGCAGGGGGTGCAATTTGTCGATGGGCAATGGCATATGGCGGTGCGAGACGGCGCGCCGAGTGAGAAAAAAGCCAAGCTGATGGAGGCCGCCTATCGCGAGATTTTGCTGCAAGAAGCCGCCGACAAAATGGCCGAATGGACAAAAATCATGCGGCTCGAAGAGCACGGCTTGACCCCGCAAGGTCTGGCGGCGCAAAAAATGACCTCGCGCTGGGGCAGTTGCCACGTCAGCCGACGGACCATTAAGTTGAACTCCGAGCTTGCCCGCAAACCCAATGCAATGCTGGAATATGTGCTGGTGCATGAGCTGGTGCATTTGTTCGAGCGCGGCCATAACGCTCGGTTCTATGCTTTGATGGATAGCTATTTGCCCGATTGGAAAGCCGCGCGCCAGCAGCTGAACGCCAGCTAAAGAGGTTTACGCTGCGCGCCAAACTAGCTAAGACAGGGGACATGCGGCTTCGGCCAAAGTGCCACTTTTGCAATGAGCGGATGAGAGCAATGCCAGTATTGAGATCTAAAACGTCGACACATGGACGCAACATGGCGGGCGCGCGCGGCCTTTGGCGCGCCACCGGCATGGGCGATAGCGATTTCGGCAAACCGATTATCGCCATCTCCAATAGTTTCACGCAATTCGTGCCGGGCCATGTGCATTTGAAAGATTTAGGCCAATTGGTCGCCCGCGAAATTGAAGCGGCGGGCGGTGTGGCCAAAGAGTTTAACACCATCGCCGTCGATGATGGCATCGCCATGGGCCATGACGGCATGTTGTATTCGCTGCCCTCGCGCGAGATTATTGCCGATAGCGTCGAATATATGGCCAATGCCCATTGCGCCGATGCGCTGGTGTGCATCTCCAATTGCGATAAAATCACGCCTGGCATGTTGATGGCCGCTTTGCGGTTGAACATTCCTGCGGTCTTCGTTTCTGGCGGGCCGATGGAAGCGGGCAAAGTCAAATGGGAAGACGAAGAAGAACGCGCCATTGATTTGGTCGACGCCATGGTGGCGGCGGCCGATGACACGATGTCCGATGAACAAGTTGATGCCATCGAGCGTTCGGCTTGCCCCACCTGCGGCTCTTGCTCAGGCATGTTCACCGCCAATTCGATGAATTGTCTAACCGAGGCCATTGGTCTGTCGTTGCCGGGCAATGGCTCGGTGCTGGCCACCCATGCCGACCGCGAGGCTTTGTTTAAAGAAGCCGGTCGCACGGCCGTAGAGCTATGCAAACGCTATTACGAAGACGAGGATGAAACCGCCTTGCCGCGCGCCATGGCCAGTTTCAAAGGATTTGAAAACGCCATTATGTTGGATATCGCCATGGGCGGTTCGACCAATACGGTGCTGCATTTATTGGCTGCCGCGCATGAGGCGGAAGTCGATTTCACCATGGCTGATATCGACCGCCTGTCGCGCAAAGTTCCGGTGCTCAGCAAAGTGGCGCCGGCGGTGCCGAATGTGCATATGGAAGATGTCCACCGTGCGGGCGGCATGATGTCGATTTTGGGCTCCTTGTCGCGCGGCGGTTTGCTGCATGACGATGTGCCAACCGTGCATAGCAAAACCATGGGCGAGGCGATTGCCAAATATGATATCGCGCTGGATGTGTCGGATGAGGTAAGCGAGTTTTACCGCGCTGCGCCTGGCGGCGTGCCAACGCAAGTGGCTTTCAGTCAAAGCCGTCGTTTCGATAGTTTCGATAATGACCGCGAGACGGGCATCATTCGCTCGACCGAACATGCCTTCAGCCAAGACGGCGGCTTAGCCGTTCTCTATGGCAATCTGGCGGAAAAAGGCTGCATCGTAAAAACCGCTGCCGTGGCTAAAGAAACCATGGAATTTACCGGCACCGCGCGGGTGTTCGAAAGCCAAGACAGCGCCGTGGCCGCCATTATGGCCAAGGGGCAAATCAACGCAGGCGATGTCGTGGTCATTCGCTATGAGGGCCCCAAGGGCGGCCCCGGCATGCAAGAAATGCTCTATCCAACCAGCTATTTGAAATCCAAACGCCTCGACAAAGTTTGCGCGCTGGTGACCGATGGTCGCTTTTCGGGCGGCACCTCGGGTCTGTCCATCGGCCATGTCTCGCCAGAGGCGGCCAGCGGCGGGCTTATCGGCTTGGTGGAAGATGGCGATAAAATTGAGATTTCCATCCCCAATCGCTCTATTCATTTGGCGGTTAGCGATGAGATTTTGGCCGCGCGCCGCAAAGCCATGGATGCCAAAGGATGGCGCCCAGCTGAAAAACGCGAGCGCAAAGTGTCCAAAGCCTTGAAGGCCTATGCCGCTTTTGCGACCAGCGCCGACAAAGGCGCGGTGCGCGATTTAGATCAAGACTATAAAGTCGACAAAAGCTAGAGCGGAACCACAGCTTCGGCAATTTTTCCGCTGCGGCACGCCTCGATGAAATGTGCGCCCAGCTCATGGCTGCGCGCCACAACCTCGTTCCATTTGTCGAACCGCTCGGTTTCGTTTTTCTGATATTTCGGAAAATCTTGCCGCGAGGGTATTTTGCCATCGGGCAGGGCTTTCACCCAAGCGCGTGTGGGGGCAATCATCACCACTTTGTCGAGCTGCGACTGGGGCGCTTTGCGCCAAGGGTAAAACTTGTCGAACCAGCGCATTTTAAAATGGTCATAGAAATGCGGATATAAAATCAACCCATCGGTGGGCGGCCAAAATGTGCCGGGCACGGGGTGATAATCCAACATGCCGCCATCGTGATAAATATGCGCGGGGTCCTCGGGCAAATGCACGGGCGACATATAAATGGGAATGGAGCCAGAGGCGCGCAAAGCCAACATGAAATTATCGGCGGTTAATTTCTCATGGCGCACGCGATAGCCGTCGCGGGCGGTGAAGGCGAGCGGTCGACGCGGGTCCGAAAAGACGGTGCGCTCGGTCAGCCCGCGCAAATGCTGCTGTGTGCCAAGAGCCAACAGGCCAGCGCGCGCCAGAGCCAAGCATTGCCGCACCCGATTGGCACTGTTTAAGCCGCCATGGCATCGCACGGTGCCAATGTGTAGGCGGTAGCGCGGATTGGTCAAAATCTCTTCAATCGCTTGCGGCGTATCGGGGGCAAAAGCTTTGTTCAACACAATGGCGGTCTGCTCGTCGATGGCGGCCAAACTGGTGGCGCTTTGATAGCTTTGCTCGACATAGGCTTTCGCCGTGGCCAAAAGCGCGGCGCCGGGGTCTTGGCGCGCACTGGCCGCAAGCTTAAAGGCGCCGACCGAGGTGCCGAATAAATCAACCGGGGTCGGCTCGCTGCGTTGGCTCATGAAGTGCGAAAACACCGCATGGTCGAGCCCAGCAATGGCCAACCATTTGGCCGCGCCCGAGGCGCCAAAAATGGCACTGACGTCGTTTGGGTTCAAACCGTTTTGCTGGATGTGCTGCAAAGCCGAAGGGCCGGCGGCAATGACCAAATCTTGCACCGGCTGTTTTGACCTTGCGTTCGGGTTAGCCATCTTAGCGCTCCTGCATGGCGCGACCCAAATCGCCAAAAAGTTTTGCCGAGATAATATTCTCGCCGGTTTGATATTCAGGATGCCATTGCACGCCAATGCAATGGCTGGCTTGGCTATGGCGAACCGCTTCAATGGTGCCGTCGTCGGCCTGCGCTTCGACGATTAAATCATCGCCCAATTGGTCGATGGCTTGCCAATGCAGCGAATTGGTTTGCGCTTGGGCAACGCCCAGCAGATTATGAAAATAGCCATTGTCTAAAAATTGCGCGCGATGACGCGCGACATAACGCTGTTTCAAACTATCACCCTTTGGCGTGCGATGGTCGAGCTTGCCCGGCTGGGTGTGAATATCGGTGGCCAGCGAGCCGCCGCATACGATGTTCAGCTCTTGCATGCCGCGGCAAACCGTTAATAGGGGCAGGTCGCGGTCCAAGGCGCCTTGGATGAGCGCGAAGGCGACGGCATCTCGGTTTCTATCGAAAGGCTCATGGGCAGGCGTTGCGGGCGCGCCATAATGCGACGGGTGAATATTCGAGCGATTGCCCGTTATCAAAAGCCCGTCCAGTCTATCGAGCAGGCGGTCGGCGTTGAATTTTGGCGTGGGCGCATTTTTTTGCGCCATGGCGGCGGGTATCAGCACGGGCTGCACATCCATATGCTCTGCCACGGCGCGCAAATACAGATGGTTGACCGCTTGCAGCGTATCTAAGTCTTGGGTTTTTTCGTTGCAAATAATGCCGAGCAGCATGGGCGCGTCCTTTGAAAACAAGCTTGAGTTTACTTAACACCTATATACCGTTAAGACTTGTAACATGAGACGTGTCAAATTTTCGTCATAATTAACGGGGATTGTTTTCGTATGAAATCGATAAGTAAAATCAATTTAACCCTTCTCGCTCTATCGATGAGCTTGATGGGGTTTGCGCAGGCGCTGAGCGAGCGCGAAGGCCTAGATATATATCAACGCGGGCTTTATCTAGAAGCGATTGAATATTGGAAAAAAGCCGCCGCCGCAGGAGATGCTGGCTCGGCTTATCGTTTGAGCGAAGAATATTTCGACGCCAAAATTGTGAAGCGCGATTTGAAATTGGCGCTGAAATATTTACGCCAAGCCTCCGAGGGCAATGATGCGCGCGCGCTTACCGACCTTGCGTCTTTATATGATTACGGCACGGGGGTTCGCGAAAACCGCGCCAAAGCGGGTGAGCTTTATTTGCGCGCCGCCCGCATGGGCATGCCAGCCGCGATGTTTAACGTCGCCTCTATGCTAGAGACCGGAGAGGGTTTGGCGCAAGATAAAGTGGAAGCCTATAAATATTATGTGCTGTCGCGCGACCAGGGTTTTGCACCTTTCGCCGTTAAAGCGATTGAAGAAATTTCCGCCAATATGACCGTCGAGCAAATCGCCGAAGGCGAAAAGCGGGCGGATAATTTTATTCCCGATACGTTTTAAACCGCATAGCCCGCCCGTTGAAAACCAGCCATAAGGTCGGCTTTTAAATCATCCGTATGCTCTAGGCCTATGGAGACGCGCAGCATTTGCCCATCGGTTTCAAACGGCACGGCGGTGCGCGGGGTTTCGCAAGGCACGATGAGGCTTTCAAATCCGCCCCAGCTATAGCCCATGCCAAACAACGAGAGATTGTCTAACATCTCGCCCAATTGGGCCTCGCTGCAGGGCTCTAATTCAAAAGAAAACAGACCGGCGGCGCCGCTGAAATCTCGCTGCCAAAGCGCATGGCCTGTATCCGAGGCGAGGGCGGGATAAAACACCCGCCGCACGAAAGGCAGGGTCTCCAACCAATGCGCCATATCCAGTGCCGAGGTTTGGTGTTGGTGCAGCCGAAGCGGCAAGGTGCGCAAACCCCGCAAAGCCAGAAACACATCATCGGGCGCCGCACAAAGCCCCAACATGGCGTGGGTGCGGCGTAAATCTTCGAAATTGGCCTTGGTGGCTGACACCGTGCCGAGCAGCGCATCGGCATGGCCGACGATATATTTGGTGGCCGCTTGCACCGAGAAATCTACCCCATGGTCAAGCGGTTTAAAGTGCAGCGGCGTCGCCCAGGTATTGTCCAGAGCGGTTTTGATTTTGCCGCTTGGGTGGGCGCGCGCGGCCGCCACAATGGCTGGCACATCTTGCACTTCGAAAGTTTGCGAGCCCGGGCTTTCCATAAATATCAGCCCGGTGTTGTCGCGCAGCAAATTGGTAATATCGCCACCGATAAGCGGGTCGTAATATTGCGTCTCGACGCCCATGCGCGCCATGAAACGGTCGCAAAATTTGCGCGTCGGCTCATAAACCGTATCGACCATCAGCAAATGCTGGCCCGCTTCTAGGCCCGCCAAAATGGCCAGCGAGACCGCCGAAGCCCCCGACGGGGTCAGCACCGTGCCTTCTGCATTTTCCATTTCGCTGACGGCGCTTTCCAGCGCGGCGGAAGTGGGGGTGCCGCGTCGGCCATAAGTGTAAGGGATTTTCTGTTTGCCGCGAATGGCCGCCAGCGATGGATAGAGTATCGTCGAGGCATGGTAGACGGGCGTATTGACCGCTCCGTTGAACTCTTGAGACTTGCGCCCGGCAAGTATGGCTTTGGTTTCCTCTTTCATTGTTTTCTTTCGCGCGGTAAGTGTTACCTTTGGTAAATGTTTTAAAGAGACAAATAGTGTCTCCGAGTATTCTTGAAGGAAAACGATTATGCAAATGTTCCGTCAAATTTTTCTCTGCTTTGGACTTCTGGTCATGGCCACGTTAACCGTCTCGTCGACGGCTCATGCGACAGGGCAAACGCTGGAGCTGGTGCAAAAGCGCGGCCATTTGAAATGCGGTGTGTCGCAAGGTCTGCCGGGTTTTTCGACACCCGATGATCGCGGAAGTTGGACCGGCATTGATGTCGATTTTTGCAAAGCCATGGCGGCCGCAATTTTTAACGACGCGAGCAAAGTGAAATTCACGCCGCTTTCCGCCAAAGAACGCTTTACCGCCATTCAATCGGGCGAGGTCGATATCATCGCCCGCAACACCACCTGGTCGATGCATCGCGACACGGCGCTGGGCGTCGATTTTCCAGTGATTAATTATTATGACGGCCAAGGCTTTATGGTGCGCCGCGATTTGGGCATTAAATCGGCGCTCGAGCTAGATGGCGCCACGCTATGCACCAATCAAGGCACCACCACGGAGCTTAATGCGGCTGACTATTTTCGCTCGAACGCCATGCAATATGAAATCGTCGCTTTTGAAAAAGCCGACGAGTCCGTCGCCGCCTATAATTCAGGGCGCTGCGATGCCTATACAACCGACCATTCCGCGCTCTATGCGCAAAAGCTAAAGCTGACCGACCCCAAGGCACATATTGTGCTGCCAGAGGTAATCTCGAAAGAGCCTTTGGGCCCGCTGGTGCGCCAAGGCGATTCGGCTTGGAACGATTTGGTGCGCTGGACCCATTACGCCAGTTTGACGGCGGAAGAATTGGGCGTCACTTCCAAAAACCTCAAAAAAATGAGCCGCTCGAGCAATCCTGCCATCCGTCGTTTGTTTGGGCTCGACGGAAGTTTTGGCGCCAATCTGGGGCTTTCGAAACAATGGGCGGTGCAAATCATTGGTTCCGTGGGTAATTATGGTGAGATTTTTGAACGCAATCTGGGCGTGAAAACGCCACTGGGGATTAAGCGCGGCGCCAATGCGCTGTGGACCCAGGGCGGCCTGCAATATGCGCCCCCCATTCGCTAACGAGGCTTCCTATCCAAAACCTAGCCACTTCTAAATGGATGCGCTCTTGGCTCAATCGCGATGCGCTCTTGCAAGCCATCGTGCTGCTGGCTGTGGTGGCGGGCATGGTATGGCTGGTCGGCAATGTGCAAAGCAATCTGGAACGGCAAAACATTAACTCGGGCTTTGGTTTTTTATCGGAGCGCGCAGGCTTTGGCATTAATCAAACGCTGATCGACTATACCGAGGATGACAGCTTCGGCCGCGTGGTCGTGGTCGGGCTTTTGAACACATTATTGGTTTCGGTTTTGGGCATTTTCTTTGCCACGCTGCTGGGCTTCTCGCTGGGCGTGGCACGGCTATCTCGCAATTGGCTGATTTCAAAAATTGCCATGGTCTATATTGAGATTTTCCGCAATGTGCCTTTGTTGCTGCAAATCATGTTTTGGTATTTCGGCGTGTTGCGAAACCTGCCTTCGCCGCGCCAAGCGCTGTCCATCGGCGAGGCTATGTTCGTCAGCAATCGCGGGGTCGTCGTGCCATGGCTCGAGGCGGGCGCGGGCGCTGTGTGGTATGGCGTGGCTTTCGCGGGCGTCTTGGCTGGCGGCTTTTGGCTGCGACGCCGCGCCTTAAAAATGAAATTAAACACCGGCCAAGCAAGCCGCGTTTGGCGGCCTTTGGCGCTTCTAACACTGGCGCTGTTTGCGGTTGCCGCTTTACTGGCGGGCGTGCCTTTCACGCTGGATGTGCCGTATCTCAAGGGCTTTAACTTTCGCGGTGGCCTGACGGTTATTCCGGAGTTCGTGGCGCTGCTGCTGGCCTTGAGCCTTTATACGGCGGCCTTTATTGCCGAGATTGTTCGCGCTGGCATTAACGCGGTCGACAAAGGCCAGCGCGAGGCTTCCGCCGCCCTTGGCTTGCCCGAAAGCTTAGCGCTGCGTCTGGTGGTGATTCCGCAAGCTTTGCGGGTTATCATTCCGCCGCTGACCAGCCAATATTTAAACCTGACCAAAAATTCGTCTCTGGCGGTGGCCATTGCCTATCCAGATATTGTGTCGGTATTGGCGGGCACCACGCTGTCGCAGGTTGGCCAAGCAGTGGAAATTATTTTCGTCACCATGATGATTTATTTGAGCTTGAGCTTGCTCACCTCTTGGGCGATGAACCGCTATAATCAGCGCATGGCTTTGGTAGGAAACGCCTCATGAGCGCGCAAACCTGGAGCCCCAAACCGGCCAGACCGGCCCCTGCCAATACCGTGGGTTTCGTCGGTTGGGCGCGCGAAAATCTTTTCGCCACCAAATTAGACACGGCGCTGACGCTGCTGTGCGTAACGCTTATTGTCTATACGCTCGAGGTGGTTTTCGGCTGGGCGATTATCGATGCGAGCTTTAGCGGCGAAGACCGCAAGGCCTGCCTCAAGCAAGTGCAAGGGGCGTGTTGGCCGTTTATCGATGCCAAATTGGGCCAGTTCATTTATGGCCGCTACCCGGAAATGGAACGCTGGCGGGTCGATTGGGTGTTTGCCATTGGCGCCTTGGGTCTGGTGCCTTTGCTGATGCCCAAAGTCGGGTGGAAACGCGCCAATGTGATTTTCATGCTGGGGTTTTATCCGCTGTTTTGTTTCTTCATGCTCACCGGCGGCGTGTTTGGCTTAACCCCCGTCGATACCACCGATTGGGGCGGCCTTTTGGTCACCCTCGTGGTGGCCATCACGGGGATTGTCGGCTCGCTGCCTTTGGGCATTTTGCTAGCATTGGGGCGACGCTCTGAATTGCCGATTGTGCGCGCCTTATGCGTTGCCTTTATCGAAATTTTTCGGGGCGTGCCGCTCATCACCGTGTTGTTTATGGCCAGCGTTATGCTGCCGTTGTTTTTGCCCGATGGGGTCAATTTCGATAAATTGGTCCGCTGCCTCATCGGCGTGGCGCTGTTCTCGTCGGCCTATATGGCCGAAGTGGTGCGCGGCGGGTTGCAAGCCATCCCCAAAGGACAATATGAGGCTGCCGCCGCCCTCGGGCTCGGCTATTGGAAGACCACGCGGCTGATTATTCTGCCGCAAGCCTTGAAGCTGGTTATTCCGGGCATCGTCAATACGTTCATTGGTTTGTTTAAAGACACGACTTTAGTGCTTATCGTTGGTCTGTTTGATTTGCTGGGCATTGTGCAATTGCACTTTACCGACAGCAGTTGGGCGACGCCCGAAACCCATATCACGGGCTATGCTTTTGCCGCCTTTGTGTTTTGGGTATTTTGTTTTGCGATGTCGCGCTATTCAATTTTCATGGAAAACCATCTGTCGACCGACAGAGATAAAGAGAGCTAGGAAGAGCTATGACGGATCCTGTCATTCGTATATCGAACATGAATAAATGGTTCGGCACGTTTCATGTGTTGCGCGATATCAACTTGCAAGTGGCGGCGGGCGAAAAGATTGTCATCTGTGGGCCTTCGGGCAGTGGCAAGTCGACGCTCATTCGCTGCCTCAATCGGCTCGAGCATCATCAAGAGGGCCATATTGAAGTGGAAGGCGTGTCGCTGGATGGCTCGATGAAAAACCTCGAGAGCATTCGCTCGAACGTCGGCATGGTGTTTCAGCAGTTCAATTTATTTCCGCATATGAGCGTATTGGAAAATTGCACATTGGCACCCATTTGGGTGAAGCAGAAAACCAAACAAGAGGCGGAAGCGCTGGCCCGTCAGTTTTTGGAGCGAGTGCGCATTCCAGACCAAGCCGATAAATATCCCGGCCAATTGTCGGGCGGTCAGCAGCAGCGGGTGGCCATTGCGCGCGCCCTGTGCATGAACCCCGACATTATGTTGTTCGATGAGCCCACCTCGGCATTGGACCCCGAGATGATTAAAGAAGTGCTCGACGTGATGGTAGAGCTGGCCGAAGACGGTATGACCATGTTGTGCGTGACCCATGAAATGGGCTTTGCGCGACAAGTCGCCGACCGGGTTATTTTTATGGATGAGGGCGAGATTGTGGAAGAAAATGAGCCAGAAGCGTTTTTCTCCAATCCGCAAAACGAGCGCACGAAAATGTTCCTCAGCCAAGTTCTCTCGCATTAAGGGAGCGGCTTTATTCGTCCAAAATCTCGACTTGCTTTCGATTGTAAGCGCTAAACCCGGCCTTTTGATACAGCCGCAAAGCAGCCGGATGGTCGAGCGTGCAGGTTTGAATGAGAATGCGTTTGGCGTCGCGCGCTTGAATAATCTCTAGCACTTGGCGCACCATCAGGGGGCCATAGCCTTTGCCAATCTGGCCTTCAATCAGCCCGATGAACACAATCTCGACTTGCGGGAAGAATTTAAAGTTCAACTCGACAAAGCCAATCGGCTGATGGTTTTCGCTCAGCAGATAAATTTCGGTGGCCGGATGATGCACCAGCGCCGCCAATTGATGGTCGTTTAAATAGCGCCGATTGACCCAATGCCATTGCCGCCCCACTTTGTCGTAAATATCGCGATAGGCATCGAGCTGAATGCCCTCGACGCGGGTAAAGGCCACGCCCTCTGGCCAAGCCGGCGTCTGTTGCACCAAACTATCGAGCGAGGCTAAATCCCGAAACGGAGCTTCCATCGATAAATGGGTGACGACGGTTTGAAAACTTGGCATGGGGCCGCGCCTATAGCCAATCGGGGCAGGGCAGGCCTTGCTGTTTTAAAAACTCAGGGTTGAAAAGCTTCGATTGATAGCGCGTGCCATAGTCGCACAAAATGGTGACAATCGTATGGCCGGGCCCTAAATCTTGCGCCATCCGCATGGCGCCCGCAATGTTAATGCCACTCGAGCCGCCCAGCACAAGGCCTTCGTCTTGCAATAGATCGAAAACAATCGGCAGGGCTTCGGCATCGGAGATTTGATAGGCATCATCTATCGGGGCGTCTTGCAAATTAGCGGTCACGCGGCCTTGGCCGATGCCTTCGGTAATCGACGTGCCTTCGCTGCGTAATTCGCCGTGTTTATACCAATGATACATATTGGCGCCCATCGGGTCGGCGGCGGCAATGCGAATGTTTTGGTTTTGCTGTTTTAAATAAATCCCCGTGCCAGCCAAAGTGCCGCCCGTGCCAATGGCGCAGGTAAAGCCATCGACTTTGCCTTCGGTTTGCGCCCAAATTTCGGGGCCCGTGGTTTCAATATGGGCGAGGCGATTGGCGATATTGTCAAATTGATTGGCCCAAATGGCGCCCGCTTCGTGTTTTTCGTTTAACTCGGCCGCCAGACGACCGGAATATTTGACGTAATTATTGTCATCGGCATAGGGCACGGCAGGCACTTCAATCAGCTCGGCGCCGGCCAGACGCAGCATATCTTTTTTCTCTTGCGCCTGTGTCTCGGGTATCACAATCACCGATTTATAGCCCAGCGCATTGGCCACCAAAGCGATGCCAATGCCGGTATTGCCTGCTGTGCCTTCGACAATTGTGCCGCCGGGTTTCAGGCTGCCCGATTTTTCGGCTTCGCGAATAATGTAAAGCGCAGCGCGGTCTTTGACCGATTGTCCGGGGTTCATAAATTCGGCTTTGCCCAAAATCATACAGCCGGTTTCGGCAGAAGCTTTTTTCAGTTGAATAAGGGGCGTGTTTCCGATGGCGTCTATCATGCCTGAGTGAAACTGCATAAAATCTCCTTACCTGAACGCCAAAAGGGCTTTGCCGAGAGGCTTAACTTAATTTATTTATTGGTGTGAACCAAACGATGACCTATATCGTATATAATATGAGTGTCGCGGGAATAGAAGCGTAAAGAGAAGATTTTGATAGTACATAAGCAAACAAATTCAGGCCTAGATAGTCTGGTGGCCCAATATGTGGGCGGTGAGCTGGGGCTTGGCATGTCTGTGCTAATGGCCAGCTATTTAACCTTATCGCCAGAGGCGCGCCAAGATGTGGCCGCCCTCGAGCAAATCAATGGCGCGCTTTTAGAAGAAGCCGAGCCAGCCGCCATGAACGCCGATGCGCTCGATAAATTATTATCGCGCCTAGACGAGCCGCAACCAGAAATAGCCGCCGAGCCAGAGGCCGCCGCCAAGCCAGAGTGCCAAACGAGCGATGTGAACCAAGACTTGCCTGCCCCTTTGCGGGCGCTTTTCGCCAAACCCATAGAACAAGAACGCTGGCGTTTCGCTTATCCGGGCGTGCGCCATGTAGAGCTGCCTATCGGCGATAGCGGCGAAACGGTGAAACTATTGAAAATCAAGCCAGGCAAAGCCGCCCCGCGCCATACCCATAACGGTATGGAGGCGACTTTGGTTTTGCGCGGTGCCTTTCGCGATGGCGAACGGGTTTATCAGCGCGGCGATTTGGCCGTGGCCGACCATGACGTGCAGCACCGCCCGCGCGCCGAAGGCGAAGAAGATTGCATTTGCTTGGCCGTGACCGATGGCGCTTTGCGCTTTACCGATACGATAGGCCGTATGGCCCGAGACTTTTTTGTTCGCTAGACCGCTGCTTGTGACACTCGTGGCGCTGGCTTTGCTGCAAAGCCCCGCCCAAGCTTTTGCCGAGCGCGTATCGACAGATTGGCTCGGTGGTATTCCAGAGAGCAATCGGCTAGCTTATGAGGTCACCCGCAAGGGCAAACGGCACGGGTTTCAAGTGTTTGAGTTTAGCCGGGATGCGGCGGGAAACCTGATTGTCGATGTGCATATCGAAATTAATTTCAAATTCGGCCCCATTACTCTATTCCGCTACAGCCATAAAAACCGAGAAGTCTGGCGCGATGGGGTGGTGCAATCTGTGGTCTCGCGCACCAATAATAATGGCGAGGCGGAGTTTTCTAATTTGCAACGCGAAGGCGCCAGCCTCATCGGCAGCGGCACGAAATATGAGGGCCAGCTCGACGACCCGATAATGCCGACCAGTTATTTCAACCCAAATTTCATCCGTCAAACGCGCTTTGTCTCGACCCAAGATGGACGATTGATGAAAGCGGACGTCGAAGAATTGGGCCGCGAAACACTGAACTTGCCCAATGGCCAAGTGGAAGCGACGCGGTTTCGTCTGGCTGGCAAATTGGCGATTGATATTTGGTACACAGATGCGGGCCAATGGGTGCAAACCGAGTTTTCGCGCGGCAAAAATGTATTGCTGATTAAGCAAATCGACCCCGCAACCCTGCCGCCGCGCCGCGATTGGGCGCGGCCTTAAAGCGAACGGAGCGAGGTCTCATGAGCCCTAAAATTGTTACCCCACAAGATGGCTGCGCCTGGATTACCGGCGCGTCTTCGGGCATTGGCGCGGCTCTGGCGCAAGAACTGGCGTCGCGTGGCTGGCAAGTCGCCATTTCGGCGCGGCGCAAGGCAGATTTAACGCGTATCGCCAAAACCCACGCCAATATCACCGCCTTTGTCTGCGATGTCACCGATCGCGAGGCGATGGCGGCCACGGCAGGCAAAATCGAGAAAAAACTTGGGCCCATTGCTTTGGGAATTATGAATGCAGGGATTTATCTGCCGACGGCGTTTCCTGAATTTGATGCCGATATATTCGACCGCACATTTGCGGTCAACCTAACCGGTACGGTCAATGGCATCGCCGCGCTAATGCCGCTTATGGTGGCGCGCCAGCTCGGCCATATGTCGCTGGTCTCCTCAGTGGCTGGATATGGCGGCCTGCCAACCTCGGCGGCCTATGGGGCGTCGAAAGCGGCGCTGTTTAACTTGGGCGAGTCGATGGCCATGGATTTAAAGGCGTCTGGCGTGCATGTCTCGATGGTCGCGCCGGGCTTTGTCAAAACCCCCGCGACCGACGTCAATCCGTTCCCCATGCCGTTTATCATCGAGGCCGAAGACGCCGCCAAACGCATCGCCACTGGCTTGGCCAAAGGCAAGACCCATATCTCGTTCCCCAAACGCTTCAGCTTTTTACTGCGCGTCCTCAATTGGTTGCCACGGGGCCTTTATGTGAAGCTGGTAGGTGTTGGCACCAATAAGTAGAGCGCAGTCTCGTCTTAGGCGTGTTCTAGGGTGAAATGCGACACATCAATCGAGCGTGTGGCAAAGCCTGCCTCGCAATAAGACAGATAATAGCGCCACATTTGCTTAAATCGCTTATCGAAGCCCAGCGCTTCAACCTCTGGCCAAACCGCGAGAAACTTCGTGTGCCATTCGGCCAAGGTGCGCGCGTAATCTTGCGCAAAATCCTCCCGATGGATGAGTTTGAGGCCGGCGGTATCAAATTCGGCATCCAATTTCTCTGGCGAGGGCAACATGCCACCCGGGAAAATATAGCGTTGGATAAAATCGGCTTTCTTGCGGTAGCTATCAAACCGCTCATTGGCAATGGTGATAATCTGCAAACCCGCCTTGCCGTTTGGTTTCAGCAGGTTTTTCACTTGCTCGAAATAGGTCGGCCAATAGCTTTCGCCCACCGCTTCAAACATTTCAATCGAGACAATCCGGTCGTATTTTTCGGTGACATCGCGGTAATCGCGGAATTGGAAGTCGACTTTATCGCTGAGGCTTGCGTCTTCTATGCGTTTCTCGGCATAGGCCAATTGTTCTTTCGAAATGGTGATGCCGGTGACTTTGCAGCCGATTTCGCTGGCCGCAAAAGCGGCAAAGCCGCCCCAACCGCAGCCGATTTCCAACACATGGTCGTCGGGGCCAATATTGGCGCTTTTGGCTAGGGCGCGATATTTCTCGTTTTGGGCGTCGCGCAGGCTTTGTTGGCTGTCGCGGAAGAGGGCGGAGGAATAGGTCATCGTGGTGTCGAGCCAGAGGCTGTAAAACGCATTGCCAAGGTCATAATGGGCATGAATATTGCGCTTGGAGCCCTCGCGCGTATTCGGGCGCAGGCGATGAATAATTCGGTTTAAAAGATTGGTAAACTTATTCTTATCAATAGCTTGTGAAATATATGTCATGTTTTTGTTTAATAAGATAAGCAGCTTGCTTAAGTCCGGCGTGCTCCATTCACCGTCCATATAGCTTTCGGCAAACCCCATTGAGCCACTGCGCATCAGCCGCCGAAACAGCTTCATATCATGGACGTTCAAAATCGCCGCCCCCCCCCCTGCGGCGGTTGGCGTGCCGAAGTGCAAAACCTGTCCATCGGGTAATTCCACCTGCAATTGCCCTTGCGATAGATGTTTCAGCACCAGCGAAATCAGCCGCACAGACGCGGGCAGCCGCGGGTGGCTAGGGCTAAGCGGAACCCGATTTTCAGGGTTTGTTTTACTCATTCCATCTCCAGCTAAATGTCGCTACTTACGAATTACTATGTTTTTGTGTCGGCGGTTCGGGCCGTTTGATAAAGGGCACGCCTTTGAGAAATATTTTGGCAGCTTCGTAGTGAATTGCAACGATAACCTTCACGGTCATCAACGGATGGGTCAAAAAAGCGCGCAGGAGGGCGGCATCGGTAAGCGGTTTTTTTTGCCCCGAAAAACTCGCCACCAATAGCGGTTTATCGTCTTGGGTCTCGCGAATAACCATCCGCAGGCGCTCGTTCGGTGCGGCTGTCGAAAAATGATAGCGCGCCTGCATCCCCATAAAAGGCGAGACATGCAGCCGTTTATCGCGGCAATGCAAGGTGAGCGTGTCGCGTGATTGGCCGTGCAGGGGCACCACATATGTGTGGTCATCGCCAAATGTATTGCGCACTTCATATATCATGGCGCTAATCTGGCCGCCCTCGAAGCAATAATAAACCGTCAGCGGATTGAAAGCGAAACCGAACATGCGCGGATAACATAAAATGTAAATTTCGTCCGCTGGGCGGGTTTTGGCCTCGGCCAAAAGGGCGTTTAAATAGGGTTTTAATTTCGAGCCATCTTGGGGCCCATGGTCGCGGGTTCGCACGCAAAACAAGTTCCACCGATTGACCGAAAGCAGTCTCAACCCCAAGCGATTGTTATCCAAATCATCGACGTTGAGATAGGCGGAGAAAACGCGATAGCCGAAACGATGGGTTTTGGGCTGATAACGGGCATGGCGAACGGCGCCGACGTAAAGCGCGCTCGATTGCCCAGAAGGGGCGCGCTGTTTGGCGCGTTGCGACATTACTCCGCCGCCCTCGGGCTGCTATCCGCTGATTGGCCTTGTGCCTTATGTTTGGCTTCTATGGCCTCAACGACGCGCAAGGCCGACTGCAAGCCATCTTCATGAAAGCCATAACCGGCCCAAGCGCCGCAAAACCAAGCCTTATGACTGCCTTGCACCTGCGGCAGGGCTTCTTGGGCTTGCAGGGCGCCCGCATCAAATTGTGGGTGATCATAGACGTAATGGCCAAATGTTTTATCGGCAGCGGGCGGCCTTGGCGGGTTGAGCGTTACAAAAACCGGATAGCGATAGTCGAGGTTTTGCAGGCGGTTTATCCAATAGCTGACGGTCATGGCTTGGCTATGGTCGCCTTTTTGGGTCAGGTAATTCCACGCCGACCAAGTGATTTTGCGTTTCGGCATCAGGCGCTCGTCGCAATGCAGATAGACATCATTGGGCAAATAGCGCACGCGGCCTAGAAGGCTGGCTTCGTCTGGCGTCGGGTCTTTTAAAATCGCCATGGCTTGGTCGCTATGGCAGGCGAAAATCACTTCGTCGAAATGGCGAATATCGCCATTGACCACCAAGGCGACGCCGTTTTCGGTTCGGCGCACTTCGCTGACTTCGGCATTTAGGTGCAATTTATCTTGAAAGCTGGCGGTGATTTTTTTGACATATTCCCGACTGCCCCCCGAAACCGTGCGCCATTGCGGACGATCGCGATTGATCAGGCGATGATTATAGAAAAACTGCAAAAAGCTGCGGGCTGGAAAATCCATAATCTCATCGGCTGGCGTCGACCAAATGGCGGCGCCCATGGGCAGCAAATACCGCCGAATAAAGACTTTGCTCAAGCGATTGCGTTTCAGCCACTGGCCCAGACTTTCATCGCCCAAAGTGCCTGCCTCATGGTCGCGGGCGGCGCATTTGTTAAACTTAAAAATGCCGCGCAACATCAGCCAGAATAGCGGATTTACATAATTCCGCTTTTGCGCGAACACAGCTTTGAGAGACTGGCCCGACCATTCAAAACGGCCTTTATCGGCAGAGAAAGCAAAACTCATATCGCTGGCTTCAGTGGCGACATTCAGCTCGTCGAACAGCGCGATGAGGCCGGGGTAATTGAGCTCATTGTAAACGATAAACCCGGTGTCGACGCTCATCCAATCGCCGTTGCCCGTGGGGTCGATATCTTTGGTGGCGCTATGGCCGCCAGCGCGGTCGCGTTTTTCAAACACGCTCACATCATGCGCGCGCGATAATTTATAGGCGGCGACATTGCCAGATATTCCGGAGCCGATAATGGCAATTTTCATGGGGGCTACTCTTTACTCAACAAAACGAAATGGACCTCAAGGGGCCCGTTTACAAAGATTTAAAACTGTCTAACGCGCGGGCGCGCGCAAATTCATGGTTTACAATAGGGGCCGGGTAGCTCTTGCCAAGTGTTATTTGCTCGCTCTCGAGGATATCGGCTTTTGCCGTCCAAGGTGCAAATAAGCTCTTGCCAGATAGCGGTTGCAACTCAGGGCAATAGGTTTTGGTGTAAACCCCCGCTTTATCGAATTTCGGGCCCTGCAAAATAGGGTTGAAAATACGAAAATAAGGTGCGGCATCGGCGCCACACCCGGCCACCCATTGCCAGCTGGCGGTATTATTGGCGGGATCGGCATCGGCCAAACACTGCCAAAACCATTTTTCGCCTTCGCGCCAATCGATGAGCAAATGTTTGATGAGAAAGCTCGCGGCAATCATCCGAACCCGATTGTGCATAAAGCCCGTGCGGCGCAATTCGCGCATGCCCGCATCGACAATCGGATAGCCGGTCTCGCCGCGTTTCCAGCTTTCCAAATCATCTGGCGCGTCGCGCCACGGAAAGGCCTCGAATTTTTCGACCAAACAAGTGTCGCGGATTTGCGGATTATGAAACATCAACTGATAGGCAAATTCACGCCAGCCAATCTCGGCCAAAAATTTATCGCCATCGGAAACCGCAAGGGCGCCGGATTTTTGATTTGCCAAAGTGGCGGCCACAATGCGCCGTGGGCTGATTTCGCCCCAGCGCAAATGCGGGCTCAGGCGCGATGTCGCAGGCTCGGCCGGCAGGTTGCGGCGTTCGTCATAGCCGGTAATGTTTTGCGCCAGAAACAAATCCAAAGCCGCCCGCGCCCCCGCTTCGCCAGGTTTCCAAGCGCCCAGCAAATCTGCTTGCTGCGGCGCGGCCGCTTGTGGCAGGGGCGCTGATTTCGGCCAGCTTTCGGGTGCTGGAAAAGATGGCGGGGCGTTCCATAAATGATGGTCGAGGCCGCGCGCGCGGCAGGCGCGCCAAAATGGGGTGAAGACTTTAAACGGGCCGCCGGTTGATTTGGCGGTTATCTCCCAAGGCTCGAAAAGCAAATGGGCGTTAAAGCTTTCGGCCAAAAGGCCGCGCTGTTTTAATGCTTCTTTGATGGCGGTATCGCGCGCCACATCCGATGCTTCATATTGCCGATTCCAATATACCCCACAGGCCGAAGTTTCCTCGAGCAAAGCGTCCAATATTTTCGCTGGCGGGCCAGAGCGATAAATCAATTGGCTGCCGCGCGCGCGCAAATCTGCATCCAGTTTGGCCAGTGATTGGTCGCGCCACCACATGGACATTGCTCCAGCAGCGCGGGCCCCAGACAAAGTGTCGGTTGCCTCGTCATCGATAAATACGGCGATAATCGGGGCTTTTAATTGCACAGCGGCTTCGAGGGCAGGGTTATCGTCCAGCCGCAAGTCTTGGCGAAGCCAAACCAGAATAGGGGAAACGGAACTCATACTCGACACGCGCATACTCCTGTTAGAGCGATCCTCAGTCCTCTTAATATGGCGCGATTTGTCGGTTTGGCGAGAGCTTTTGTTGCCTACCCAGATAGGGCCCAGATAATGCCCAGATAGGGCCCAGATAATGTGAAGCAGGCAAACAAAGGGCCGTAAAACCAATGTTTCGACGGGTTTAGGATTTCACTGTGATGTCGGTGTAAAATTCGGCTAAAGGTGGCTCCCCGGGCCGGACTCGAACCAGCGACCGAACGGTTAACAGCCGTTTGCTCTACCAACTGAGCTACCGGGGAATAACCTTTAGCGACAGGGATATAACAGAGCTTTGCCCAAAGGCCAAGGTGAAAAACCCCAAATTGTGGAGGCCACGCCCGGAATCGAACCGGGGTACACGGCTTTGCAGGCCGCTGCGTCACCACTCCGCCACGTGGCCCGTGGATGCTACAAACTGCAGCAGGTGAACGAGGCTGTTTATAAATGGCTTGGCCGCGAGTGCAACTGGTTTTTAAACCCCGCCCCCAAGCGCGCCCGTCAAGGCGCCTAAATAAGCCGACGATAGCCCCTCAAACCGATTGTCAAACCGCCTGACGCCCCGTATATACAAAGGCACGTAACCCCAATTTAGTTCAGCTAAGGAAGCGACCATGGCTACGATGCAATTAGACGATGATATTGGCGCCCAAGCTCGGTTTAATATGGTCGAATGCCAAATTAAACCCGGCGGCGTTCGGGACTATCGCTTAACCCTGCATCTCAGCCGCTTGCCCCGCGAGGCCTTTGTCAGCAGCGAGCTGCGCGACTTGGCCTATGCCGATTTAGAAATCGAATGCCTAGCGGGCGAGACCAGCCGCCATTTACTTACCCCGACGGCCTTTGCGCGTTTGGCCGAATTGGCCGATGTGCAAGCCGAAGATGTGGTTTTAGATATTGCTGGCGGCACAGGCTATTCGGCCGCGGTTTTGGCCGGGCTGGCCAGCACGGTGATTGCCTTGGAAGCGGAAGAGGCCTTGGGCGAGAAAGCCAGCGAGATATGGCAACAGCTGGGCATTGATAATGCGGTGGCGGTCAGCGGCGCGCTGGTAGACGGGCAGGCCAAACAGGGGCCGTTCGATGTGATTTTGATAAATGGCTGTATCGCCCAATTGCCAGAGGCTTTATTGGCCCAATTGACGCAAGGCGGACGATTGGTTTGTGTGCAATGGGTTGACGGCGCCAGCAAAGCGCATATTTACCGTCGTATGGGTGACAGTTTTGCGAGCCAAGCTGCGTTTGATTTGTCAGCGCCGCGTCTCGCTAGTTTTGATCCGGCACCCGTATTTGAATTTTAACGAGACCGGAAAGCGCCTTTGGCGTAGGCTTGAATCAGGCGAGAAAAAGATATGAAAATAAAAAATCAAACCCTCCTCATGGCTCTAGCGATAACTCTGGCTATACCCCTGTCTATGCCGATCGGCGGCTTATCGGCGCAAGCGGAAACCCTGGAAGGGGCTTTGTCGCAGACGCTGGCGCGCAACCCGTCTTTGTCTTCCGCGCGGTCTAATTATGAAGCCCAATATTTGTCTCAATTCATTACCATGGCGGATATGTTGCCGCAGGTGACGGCTTTTGTCAGCGAAACGCGTAGCGACACGGATGCGAAAAACGCCTATTCGAAAGCCCGAGTCAATTCGATGAACCAACCAATGTATGAAACGGATTTGCTGGATAGCGATAGCTACGGTTTGCAACTGACGCAGCAATTATTCACCAGCGGTAGAAACCTCAATGCGTTTCGCGCCAAGCGGGCCGAAATTCGGTCCGAAGAAGCCAATTTAATATCGGTCGAACAGCAAATATTGCTGGCCTCTATCTCGGCCTATCTCGATGTCTTGCAAGCGCAATCGGTATTAGATTTGCGCGAAAAAAATGTCACCGTTTTGGAAAACCAATTATCGGCCGTCAAAGACCGCTTCAGCGTGGGCGTGGTGACGCGCACAGATGTGGCGCAATCCGAAGCCGCCGTTGCCGGCGCCTTGACGCAGCGGTTAATCGCCCAAAGCTCGCTGCAAGCGGCGCGCGCGGTGTACCGCGAAGTCATTGGTATCGAAGCTTCTAATTTGGTCAAACCCACTAAATTGCCACGCTTGCCGCGCACGTTAGACCGCGCCATTAGCATCGCGCGCAAAGAGAGCCCGGGCCTCAAATCGGCGCAAGAACTGGCAACCTCCGGTCGGTTTAATAGCCTCAGCACCATCGGCAGCGCTTTGCCGAGCGTTGATTTAACCGGTAGTTATATGCGCACGGAAAACCCCAATGGGGCGAAGCAAGTGGATATTGATACGCTCAGCGTGCAAGTGCGTTTGAACGTGCCGCTGTTTCGCGGTGGCCGCTCGGTGGCCGCTATTTATGGCGCCCGCGATTACAATAGCGCTTTGAAAAGCAATGTTCACGTCGCCTCCAATACGGTTGAGCGCGAAGTGATTGTGGCTTGGCATAATGTGGCCTCCACCAAATCGTCGATTGGCGCCAACCAGCAGCAAATCAAAGCCGCCGAATTGGCCCTCGAGGGCGTGCGGCAAGAAAACCGACTTGGCACGCGCACCAATTTAGATGTGCTAAATGCCGAGCAATTGCTGCTCGACGCCAAAGTCGCTTTGGTGCAGGCCGAGCGCAATCAATATGTTGCGGCGTATAATCTATTGTCGACCATGGGTCGATTGACGGCCAAGCGGCTGCGTATTGAGCCCGCCGAAGTGGCGTCGCGTTAACCATTATTTGTTGTGTATCGCCCTAAGTACCCATGGGTAGTTTGCGTTTCCTGAAATTGGGGTCGTAAGACATTGGGATAATAGGACGATGAGCACAACCAACGAAAAAGACGCAAATTCACAAGATGAGGTTATCCTCGCCATTCGCAAAATTATCGAGGCCGAGCAGGCGTTGATGTCGGATGGCGAAGAATTGCATGAGGCTTCCGACGCCGTGCAATCGCGCATCGAAGCGGCGCTGCATCGATTGGCCGGCGGCGGCGGCCCAGAACATGCGCCAACCGTCTTAGAAGCGCTTATTCTCGAGCGCCTAGACCCTGTGTTAAATCAATGGATGGCGCAGTCTATGGCACCGATGGTGGAACGCATTCTGCGCGAAGAAATACGCGCGTTGATGCTCAAAAGCTTGCAAGATTCTTAAACCCATTGATGGATATAAGGCGCGGGCCACCCTTGAGGTTTGGGGCGGCTTGGTGTAACTCCAAATAGCAGATTGTTTGCTGCTTTCCCTGACGTGCCTTGATAAGAGTTTTGCCTTTATGTCCGATACTGCCCCCGCCCCGAAGCTCGATAAAATCTTCGACCCTAGCGCGTTGGAAGCGCGGCTCTATGAGGATTGGGAAACCAGTGGCTGCTTTAAGGCCGGGCGCGTGCCCGAGGCCGAGCCCTACACGATTGTGATTCCGCCACCCAATGTCACGGGCAGCCTGCATATGGGCCATGCGCTGAACAATACGTTGCAAGATATTCTGTGCCGCTTTGAGCGGATGCGCGGGCGCGATGTTTTATGGCAGCCCGGCACCGACCATGCGGGCATTGCCACGCAAATGGTGGTCGAGCGCCAATTGGCCGAGCAGGGCAATGAAAGCCGCCGCGAAATGGGACGGGAAAAATTTCTCGAGCGCGTCTGGCAATGGAAAGAAGAAAGTGGCTCGACCATCACCCAGCAATTGCGCCGCCTCGGGGCCAGTTGTGATTGGAGCCGCGAACGCTTTACCATGGATGAAGGGCTGTCGAAGGCCGTCGTCAAAACCTTTGTGACCTTGCATCAAGAGGGGCTGATTTATAAAGACAAGCGGCTGGTCAATTGGGATCCGGGTCTGTTGACCGCCATCTCCGATTTGGAAGTCGAACAGCGCGAAACCAATAGCCACCTTTGGCATTTCAATTATCCGCTGGAAGATGGCTCGGGTCATATTTGCGTCGCCACCACGCGCCCCGAAACCATGTTGGGCGATACCGGCGTGGCGGTGCATCCCGACGATGCGCGCTATCAATCGCTGATTGGAAAATTCGTCCTCCTGCCGATTGTGGGCCGACGCATCCCGATTGTCGCCGATAGTTATGCCGACCCGGAAAAAGGCTCGGGCGCGGTGAAAATTACCCCGGCGCATGATTTCAATGACTTTGAAGTCGGCAAGCGGTGCGGTTTGGCGGCGCTGAATATGCTCGACCAAAGGGCTTGCGTTGATTTATCCGACGAAGCGTTTGACGATATGCCAGACAAAGACCAATGGCATGGGCTCGACCGCTATGACGCGCGCAAGAAAATCGTGGAGACTTTGCAAGCTCTGGGGCTGGTCGATAAGATTGAACCCGACACCCATATGGTGCCTTATGGCGATCGTTCCAATCAGGTTATCGAACCGTGGCTGACCGACCAATGGTATGTCGATGCCGAGACCATGGCCAAGCCAGCCATTGAGGCGGTGACTTCGGGGGCGACGAAATTCGTGCCGCCGAATTGGGATAAAACTTATTTCGAATGGATGCGCAATATTCAGCCATGGTGCATCTCGCGCCAGCTCTGGTGGGGGCATCAAATTCCGGCGTGGTATGACGCCGAGGGCAATGTTTACGTCGGCGAGACGCAAACCGCCGCCCAAGCGCAAGCGGGCGAGGGCGTGGCTTTGACGCGCGATGAAGATGTGTTGGACACGTGGTTTTCTTCTGCGCTATGGCCGTTTTCGACTTTGGGCTGGCCCGAGGAAACACCCGAGCTAAAACGATATTATAAAACCGATGTGCTGGTGACGGGTTTTGATATTATCTTTTTCTGGGTAGCGCGGATGATGATGAGCGGCCTGCATTTCATGGATGGCGAAGTGCCGTTTCACACGGTCTATGTTCACGCGCTGGTGCGCGATGAAAAGGGCGCCAAAATGTCGAAGTCGAAAGGCAATGTGGTTGACCCGCTGGAGCTTATCGACCGCTATGGCGCCGATGCGTTGCGCTTTACTTTGTCGGCCATGGCGGCCATGGGGCGCGATATTAAATTGTCGGAAAGCCGCGTCGAGGGCTATCGCAATTTCGCCACCAAGCTGTGGAACGCGGCGCGCTTTTGCGATATGAACGGCTGCTTTGAAGCCGAAGCGTTCGACCCCGCCACAGCCCGTCTGCCGCTGACGCAATGGCTGGTTGGCGAAGTGGTGCGCACGCAAACCAGCGTCACGCAAGCGCTCGAGGCCTATCGTTTTAACGATGCGGCCAATGGCGTCTATCAATTCATCTGGAATAGTTTTTGCGATTGGTATGTCGAGCTGGCCAAACCGGCTTTGCAAAATGACGACACCAGCGAAGCGGCGCAAAGCCAAAAAGCAGAAGTGCAGGCGGCCACCAAATGGGCGCTGGAAAATGCGCTGCGTCTGCTGCATCCCTTCATGCCGTTTGTGACGGAAGAGCTATGGGCCAAAACTGGCGCGCGCGATAATCCTCTAATGCTAGACGTCTGGCCGACGCTGCCCGAGGGTTTGGCAAACCCGAAAGCCGATGTGGAAGTGACTTGGATGATTGACGCGATTAGCGAAATCCGTTCGGTGCGCTCAGAAATGAATGTGCCAGCGGGCGCGCGTGTGCCGCTGGTGGTGGTGGGTGCCAATGCGGAGACGCAAAATCGTTTGGCCGAAACCGGGGCCGTGTTGCAACGTCTGGCGCGCCTCGACACGATTACCTTGGCCGAGGTTGTGCCCGAAGGCGCGGTGCAAGCGGTGCTGGGCGAAGCCGTATTGGCCTTGCCTTTGACCGATGTGATTGATGTGGATGCCGAGCGCGCGCGTTTGCAAAAAGATATCGGCAAAGTGGAAGTGGAGATTAAAAAAATCTCTGGCAAGCTGAGCAATCAAGGGTTTTTGGACAAAGCGCCCGAGGCGGTGATTGACGAGAATAAAGCCCGTCTGGCAGAAGAACAAGCGCGCCGCGAGAAACTGAGCGAAGCGCTGAAACGGCTGGGCTAAAGTTAAGCGTAAGCGACGTAAAACGCATAGGCCGTCACCATCAGACAGACCGCAAGGCTGGCGCGTTTCACATTGGCGTCGGAAACATAATTGGTCAATCGCGCGGCGCCATAGCTGCTGATGCCAATGCCCGCCATCACCGCCAGGCCACCGATATAGTCAATTTTGCCTTCCACCGCGAAAAGCAAAATCGCCGCGACAGAGGATATAGTGGCAAAAACCAGCTTCAACCCATTCATGGCGCGCACGGCGGTATAGCCCGAAAGCGATAGGGCGGCGAGGGTGAGAATGCCAAACCCGCCTTGGAAATAGCCGCCATAAACACAGGTGAGAAACAAAGCCAAAGCGCCCGCGATTTTAACCCGCCGACCGCCAAAGCGGGCGGCCACGCGCTCCAATTGCGGCCCTGCCATAAACAATAAAGTGGCGACTAAAAGCAACCAAGGCACAGCCGCGGCGAACACTTGCGCATCGGTTTGCAGCAAAGCATAGCCGCCCAATAGCCCGCCAATAAACACCAAGGGCGCCTGCCAAAGAAGGTCTTTGCCCATGCCGCCCATATGTTGGCGATAGCCGAGCACGCCGGTGATATAGCCGAAAGTAGCGGCAAATGTATTGGTGGCATTGGCGATAATGGGCGGCATGCCGGTGAACACCAAAGCGGCAAAGGTAATGCCGCTGCCACCGCCCGCCAGAGCGTTCATCGTGCCGCCAATCAAGCCAGCCAAAAAGAGGAGAAAAGTTTCCATGGGGCAACGTTAAACGATTTCGGGAAGAGGGTCAGAAAAACCTAAAGCCTAGGCATCCACTTCAATCACCACGGGAACGTGGTCGGAGGGTTTTTCCCAATCGCGGGTATGGCTGTGGATGTCAAAACTAGCCAGCAAGTCTGCCGCCAGCGGCGACATTAAGTGGTGGTCGATGCGAATGCCATTGTTCTTCGGCCAAGCGCCCGCCTGATAATCCCAAAATGTATATGTATCATCGCCAGTTTGCGCCAGCGAAGCTACCGCCTCGGTCAGTCCCAAATTGACGATGGCGCGAAACGCGGCATGGGTTTCGGGGCGATAGAGCGCATCGCCTTCCCAGCCTTCGGGATTGAAACAATCTTCCGGCTGCTGGATGACATTATAATCGCCCGATAAAATGAAGGCTTCTTCATAAGACAAGAGCGTTTTGGCGTGGGCTTGCAGCGCGCTCATCCAGTTTAATTTATAGGTATATTTCTCGTGCAGCCCATCATCGCCAACCGGATTGCCATTGGGCAAATAAAGCGAGGCGACGCGCAAAGCGCCTTTTTCGGTCGAGACCACGGCTTCAATATAGCGCGATTGTTCGTCTTCAAAATCGGGCAGGCCGCGCGACACATCTTCGAGCGGCAGCTTCGAGAGCAGGGCGACGCCATTATAGGTTTTTTGCCCATGCGTTTCGACATTATAGCCAAGCGCCTCTATTTCGGCGCGCGGGAAAGCCTCGTCGACGCATTTTAATTCTTGCAGCCCCACGATATCGGGTTGCGCTTCGCTGAGCCAGCGCAGCACATTGGGCAGGCGCGCCTTAATCGAGTTGACGTTCCAAGTTGCGATTTTCATCAGACGTCGAAACTTGTGCCGCAACCGCAGCTGGCGGTGGCGTTGGGATTTTTGATTTGAAAACTGGCGCCGATGAGGTCATCAACCCAATCGATTTCGCTGCCTTGCATATATTGCAGCGACATATCATCGACCAGCACGGTGATGCCATCGCGCGAGAACACGAGGTCGTCGGCGGTTTGGGTGTCATCGATGGAGAAAATATACGAAAAGCCAGAACAGCCACCGCCTTGCACGGCCACGCGCAAGCAGGCGCCGTCTTCCTCTGAGGCGAGGATTTTTCCGATTTGCACCGCGGCGCTATCGGTAATGGCGAATTGGCTTTCTTCTATATCGTTTAAATAGGGCATAGCTATTAAATAGGGCGGATTTCAAACCGATTCAAGATAATGTGCGCAGATGGACGTGATTAAACATGAGATTGAGCACGAAGCCGAGCTGACGCGGGCGCATTGGGCGCTATTGCTTGAGGCCGACCCTTGGCTGGAAGCGGTGCTGGCCTATTTGCCACCGCGCCAGCCCGAGGCGGAAATATTTCGCATTGGCAACCCGCAACACCCCTATGCGCTCTGCGTCATCGTGCCGATTGCCGATGGGTTTGAGATTAAAAACATCGCCACGCGCACCATCATGCGCCGCCAAGGCATGGCCAGCGCTTTGATAAACCATGTGGTGCAACTGGCTCGCCAGCGCGGCGTGCAAGCGGTCGAGATTGGCACAGGCGAGACCCCTGGCGTGATGGGCAATGCGCAAGTGCGGCTCTATGAAAAATTGGGCTTCGTGCGCGACGGCGTGTTGAAAGGCTTCTTCAGCCGCTACCCAATCCCGATTATCGAAAACGGCCACCTGCTGCGCGACATGGTGATGCTGCGGCAAGAGCTTTAAGCTTGTTTGCCTTTATTTAAGTTATTGAAATTAGCCTGCTTTGACTTGCGGATGGCGCGTGCCATCATGTGTCAAAGAGGGTGGCTGATGAAAAACAACAATAAAAAAGCGCGCTTGGCGAAGGTGGCCTCGCGATATTTTGGACACGGGGTTTGGGCCTCGCTGGTTTTGGCTGCCGGTCTGGCCAGCTGTGCCCGCGTTGACATTATTCCGCCGGACAGTCAGCTGCCGCCACCCGCCGTGCGGATAATTCAAGATGATGCGCCCAGGGTCTGGTCGCGCATGATGGGGTGGTTCGATGCCCATGAGGTGGAAATCTCCGAGATCAATGAGGCGCAAGGCGTCATTATCGGAAGCCTCGCTTTGGCCGAGGACGACACGCAAGTCGATTGCGGGCGCTTTACCATTAAGTCCAGCCTCACACCGCCAGTGCTGAAAAAACGGGCTCGCGTGCGCGCCCATCTCAGCAAAGGCTTCGGCGGCTCGCTGCAAGTGCTGATTAGCGTTACCGGCACCTATCGCCTCGATGTGATGAATACTTATGCCGCGCAAATGATTACCCACACTGGCCCTTGCGTCTCGCGCGGGGGGCTGGAGAAACAGATTTTTGCTTTTCTACAAGGCACCGCCTCTTAGCCCCCCAATCGGGGCTTCTCATTGGGCGGAAAGCCTCGTAAAAGGAAAGCATGACACATGAGATTTATCACGCGCCTTATGCTTGCCAGCCCTTTGCCGGAGCAAAGACCGAGGGGCCGCGCGGCCGCCTGCATCCGGAAAGCGAAAGCCAAACGCGCACGCCGTATCAACGCGACCGCGACCGCGTGTTGCACTGCGGCGCGTTTCGTCGGCTGAAGCATAAGACGCAAGTTTTCCTCGCCCATGTCGGCGATTATTATCGCACGCGGCTGACGCATTCGCTGGAGGTGGCGCAAATCGGCCGCTCCATCGCGCGCGAATTGGGGCTGGATGAAGAGCTGACCGAAACCCTATCGCTGGCGCATGACCTGGGGCATACGGCGTTTGGCCATGCGGGCGAAGATGCGCTCGACGCCGCCATGCAGCCGTTCGGCGGGTTTGACCATAATGCGCAAACCCTGCGCATCGTGACGCAACTCGAAAAACGCTATATTGCCTTCGATGGATTAAACCTGACGTGGGAAGCCCTAGAAGGGCTTGTGAAACACAATGGCCCCTTGCTGGTGGGCGCGCAAAAGCTAACCGATTTGCCTTTCGCGATTCAGCAACATGCCAAACAGCAAGACTTGCATTTGCACACATGGCCTTCGGCGGAGGCGCAAATCGCGGCTTTGTCTGACGATATTGCTTATAACAACCATGATATTGACGACGCGTTGCGCGCCAATCTCATCACGCTGGATGATTTGCGCGAGCTGCCGATGACGGGCGATATTTTGCGCGCCATTGAGGCCACGCATGGCAAGATTGACGAAAAGCTGGTTCGTCATGAATTGGTGCGCGAGATGATTTCCTTGATGATTGGTGATTTGGTGGGCGTGGTGCGCCATCGCTTGGCCGAGCATCAGATAGAAAGTGCCGATGATGTGCGAAACCTAGGCAGTGCTTTGGCCGCCTTTTCGCCAGAAATGGACGCCAAACACCAGACGATAAAATCGTTTCTTTACGAGCGGGTGTATCGCCATCACACGGTCAATGGCTCGATGAGCAAAGCGCGTCGGGTGATGCGCGATTTGTTCGACCTGCAATTCGCCGAGCCTGAATTACTGCCAGAAGAGTGGCGCGCCTCGGCCACGGCCGGCGATGAAACGCATAAAGCGCGGATTATTTGCGATTATTTGGCCGGCATGACCGACCGTTTTGCGATGGAAGAACACCGCCGTTTGTTCGATATTTCGGACACGATGTCTTAAAACATGTTTTGCGGGGCATCTGACGCCCCCTTTATTTGAGTGAAGTTGATGAATTTATTTGCCGAGATTGAAACCCAAATCCGCCATAGCTTGCAAGCCTTGCAAGCCCGCGGGGCTTTGCCCGATGGCTTGCCGCTAGAGCGAGTGGGGGTAGAGCCGCCGCGCGATGCCAGCCATGGCGATATGGCCACCAATGCCGCCATGATATTGGCCAAGCCCGCAGGGCTTAACCCGCGCGATGTGGCGGGGCTTTTGGTGGCGGAATTGGTGCAATCAGACGCCATTGAAAGCGCCGAAATCGCGGGCCCGGGGTTCGTGAACTTGCGGCTTTCAGCCAGCCTATGGCTAGCGCTAGTGCCGAAAATTTTGCACCAAGGCATCCGCTTTGGCGATCAAACGGGCGCGGGCAAGCTGAATATTGAATATGTATCAGCCAATCCCACAGGCCCCATGCACGTGGGGCACGCGCGCGGCGCGGTATTTGGCGACGCTTTGGCGCGCTTGCTCGAGAAAACCGGCCATGACGTTTTGCGCGAGTATTATATCAATGATGCGGGCTCGCAAGTCGATGTGTTGGCGCGCTCGGCCTTATTGCGGATGCGCGAAGCCATGGGCGAGGATATTGGCGCGATACCCGAGGGGCTATATCCGGGCGATTATCTCATCCCCGTCGGGCAGGCTTTGGCCGAGAGCCATCCAGATTTAGCCAGCCAAGAGGACGCCACGCAATTGCAAACCGCCAAATCTGTGGCGCTGCCGATGATGATGGCGCGCATCCGCGACGACCTTGCCGCACTCGGTGTGGCGCATGATTTCTTCCTCTCCGAGCAAAGCCTGCATGACGATGGCTCAGTTGATAAATCACTTGAGACTTTAGATAGTAAGGGGTTGATTTATCAAGGTGTCTTGGAGCCCCCAAAAGGCAAAACACCGCCGCCAGATTGGGAGCCGCAAGAGCAAACCCTGTTCCGCTCGTCAGATTTTGGCGATGATAGCGACCGCGCCTTGAAGAAGTCAGACGGCAGTTGGACCTATTTCGCGCCCGATATTGCCTGTCATTTTAACAAGGTGAAACGCGGCTACCCTCAGATGATTGACGTCTGGGGCGCCGACCATATTGGCTATATCAAACGCATGCAGTCGGCGGTGACCGCCATCAGCGACGGCGAGGCCTCTTTAGAAGTCAAAGTATGCAATCTGGTTAAATTAATGCGCGGTGGTGAACCGGTCAAAATGTCGAAACGCTCGGGCAGTTTTATCACCCTGCGCGAAGTGGTGGAGGAAGTGGGCAAAGACGCCGTGCGCTTTATGATGCTGACCCGCAAGAATGATGCGCCCTTGGATTTCGATTTTGACGTGGTGAAAGACAAGAGCCGCGACAACCCTGTTTTCTATGTGCAATACGCCCATGCCCGAATTTGCTCAGTTCTGCGCAATGCGCCAGAGGCGGGATTTAGCGAGGCCGATATTCGCGATGCCAGTCTGGCGGCGCAAAATTTGGACAGTCTGAAAGATCCGGCGGAACTGGCTTTGATTCGGAATCTGGCCAATTATCCGCGCATGTTGGCTTCGGCGGCCCAATCGCGCGAGCCGCATCGGGTCGCTTTTTATTTGATGGATTTGGCGGCCGAGTTTCACGCGCTATGGAATTTAGGCAAGGAACGCCTTGATTTGCGCTTCCTGCAAGCCGACGACAGGGCCGGCAGTTTGGCCCGTTTGGCGCTCCTGCGCGCCACCGCAACGGTGATTGCTTCGGGCTTAGAGGTTATCGGCGTGACACCGGAAGTGGAAATGCGTTAACCTAACGATAAAAGGGCATAAAGCCCCGCACGGAGAGCACATGTCGCAAAACGACCCAGGTGGATTTGAACGCAACTTCCTCGATAGTGATGTTGATTTAGAAATCGGACATCCGTCGCCGGGGGCGGAGATTTATTCGCGCAGCTCGTCGTTTCGGTTTCCCTCGGCGCGCAGCTTGGCGCTTTTGCTGTTGTTTACCGGCGCGACCGTCGCCAGCACTTATTATTATGCCTATCAAGAAGGCTTGGCCGAAGGCCAGCGCAGCCTGCCGCCTGTGGTTCTGGCCCAAAACACACCGATTAAAGTGCCAGCCGAGCAAGTGCCAGGTGGCGTGGCGCCAGAGCCCGAAGATTTGAATATTTACGGCGTGATGCGCGGCGAGCCCAAAGCAACGCAAGCCCCCGCCAACACATCGCCCGCCGATAATGCCTCCGGCACCATTGAGAGTTTAATCGCCCAAAGCGACCCATTTGACGAGGCTTTGTCGGGTAATTTGGCCGATGAGGAACCAGATGGTGATTTGCCAGCTGGCAATTCAATACAGGTTTTGCAAGAAAACAGCGGCGTGCAAGTAACCCCACCACGGCCAGATTTAAACCGCGCGCCGCGCGCCGCACCGATTGCTAAGGCGGCGCCTAAGCCGGTTATCCAGCCGGCGCCGCGTGTGGCGGCCAGACCCGTGGTAACGGCGCGACAAGATTTCATGGTGCAATTGGCGGCTTCGCGCTCGCGGGCTTTGGCGCGCGGCGTTTATTCGCGCTTGCAGAAAAGCAATAATGATTTGCTGGGCCGACGCGACCCGCTTATTTTGCGCGTCGATTTGGGGGACAGAGGCATTTTTTATCGGGTCAATGTGCCTGGTTTTCAAAACCAAAACAGCGCCAAGCAATTTTGCGACAATCTGAAAAAGCGGGGGCAAGACTGCCTTGTCAGAAAACAACCCTGACGCCAAACCGCCCCTCGCACCTGTTATCTATGGTTTACAAGGGCTGACCTTCACCCAAGAGGAGGGAGCGTTTTTTCATGCGGCGCGGCCATGGGGCGTGATTTTATTCGCCCGCAACATCGAAAGCCGAGAGCAAGTTCGCGCCCTTACCGATACTTTGCGCGAGATGTCGGGCAATGCAAACCTACCGATATTCATCGACCAAGAGGGCGGCCGCGTGGCGCGCCTCAAACCGCCTTTGGTGCCCGCCTATCCGCCGATGGGCGCCTATGGCGAGATTTACCAGTCCGATAAAGCCCGCGCCATTGAGGCGGCGCGTTTGGGGGCTGCGCTTTTGGCGCAAGATTTGCATCATTTGGGCATTCCTATAACTTGCGCGCCGTGTCTCGACTTTGCTTTGCCAGAGCATAGCGATGTGATTGGCGATCGGGCTTTTGGCGATGATGTCGAGCGGGTGGTAACCTTAGGGCAGGCGGTGCTGGAAGGCCTAGAGATGGGCGGTGTCTTGCCAGTGATAAAACATATTCCCGGGCATGGCCGCGCGCGCGTCGATAGCCACCATGAGCTGCCGATGATTGACACAGATATTGCGACGCTAAAGGCCACAGATTTCGAAGTGTTTCGCCAGACCAGCGCGGCGCAGATGTCTCCGCTTATGGCGATGACCGGACATTTGCGCTTCAACGCGATAGACGCCAGCGAGACCAGCACTTTTTCCAAACCGCTGATTGAAGAGGTCATCCGCAACCATATCGGCTTTCAGGGCCTGCTGATGAGCGACGATATTTCGATGGGCGCTTTATCGGGCGACATGCCATCTCGGGTTCATAAAACGCTGAAAGCCGGGTGCGATGTGGTGCTGCATTGCAATGGCGATGCGCCCGAAATGCAGCTTATCCAATCGGCTTTAGACGATATGCCCAACCGACTACCGGCGCAGGCGCAAGCCAGATTGAGCGCTGTCGAGCAAGCCATTGGCGCGCTTTCCTGCGATGTGCCCTTGGGCGCGCGTAAAGTCTGGGGAGAACTGGTGGCGGATATTTTCCCCGAAGCGCAGAACGCGCTATAAGTCTTGCATGAAAGACAGCCAAACTGATTCTACCTCTTCCGAAGTCTCTGAGCCGCAAGCGGGCGAGTTTAGAGAAGGCGTGGCCTATGATGCGGCAGCGATGCAAGCTCTGGGGCGCGATGGCGCAGCCGAGGGCGGCGAGGCCTTGGATGTCGAGCTAGAGGGCTATGAAGGGCCTTTGCATATTTTGCTGTCTTTGGCGCGCACCCAAAAAGTGGACCTGAAGCAGATTTCCATTTTGCAATTGGCCGAGCAATATCTCGACTTCATTCGCCAAGCCCAAGATTTACGCATTGAATTGGCGGCCGATTATCTGGTTATGGCCTCTTGGTTGGCCTATTTAAAATCGCGGCTTCTGCTGCCGCCGCCCCATGATGACGATGAGATGGACCCCGAAGCCATGGCGGCGCATTTGGTGTTTCGGCTGCAATGTCTGGAATCGATGCGCGATGCCGCGGCGCAATTAATGGGCCGCGATTTGCTGGGCCGTGATTTTTTCACCCATGGGCAGCCAGAGGGCATTCGCATCCAGCGCGAGAGCAACTATGACGCCAGCCTCTATGAAGTGCTGGCCGCTTATTCGTCGCAGCGTTTGCGCAATCATTATGAAACCTGGACGCCGCCGAAAATGGATGTTCTGTCGATTGAGCGGGCGCGGATGCGTTTAGAGCGTTTGCTGGGCAAGATGGATGATTGGCAAAAGATGGAGGCTTTGGTGGCAAGCGATATTCGCGACCCGCAAAAGCGGCGCACAACGCTGGCCAGCTCGTTCAGCGCTTTGCTGGAATATGCCCGCGATGGCCGCGTGGAAATTCAACAAGGCAGTAATTTTGAGGCTCTTTTGGTGCGCCGCGCGCGGCCGAAATCGGCTCCCATTCCGAACGATAAAGGGGACGTGTAATGTCGAAGGATACCGCAGCCGAAGAAATCAAAAGCGAAAATCAAGACCAAACCGAGCTGCTGCCCGTGGCGGCGGCGCATATTCGGATGGTGGAAGCGGTTTTATTCGCTGCCGAAGAACCGCTCGATATCGCCAATATAAAAGACAAATTGCCCGAAGGCGCCAATGTGCCAGCGATTTTGGAAGCGATTGAAAAGGCCTATGAGAAGGCTGGGTTTCATTTGCAAAAAGTTGGCAATAAATATGCTTTCCGCTCGGCCCCAGACTTGGCGCATGTGCTGCAAAAACATGTGGTGCAGCAACGCCGTTTGTCGCGCGCGGCATTGGAGACTTTGGCCATTGTCGCCTATCACCAGCCGGTGACGCGCGCCGAGATTGAAGATATTCGCGGCGTCTCGGTTTCGAAAGGCACATTGGATGTTTTATTGGAAAGCGCTTGGGTTAAAATTCGCGGTCGCCGCAAAGTGCCGGGCCGTCCGGTGACCTATGGCACGAGCGATGGGTTTTTGCTGCACTTCGGGTTGGAAAGTCTGAAAGATTTACCCGGCCTCGATGAGTTGAAAGCAGCGGGCCTGTTAGATGACCGCTTGCCACCTGGTTTCGCCGTGCCAGCCCCCGACCCCGACAGCGACCCCAATGAAGAAGCTTTGGCAGAGGGCGATGATGGTTCAGACGACCTAGAGCCGCTGGAAATGGATTTGACCGAAGGCCTGCCAGAGGCAGAGGGTTCCGATGAGGGTTCGGATAGCGGATTAAACGCATGACGCCAGCTTTGAGCTTTCGCAATGTCTCGTGCCGTTTTGACGGGGCTGACGTTGTGGATGGGGTGAGCTTTGACATTCAAGCCGGCGAGATTATCTGCCTCTTGGGTCCTTCGGGCTGCGGCAAAACCACCAGCTTGCGTTTGGCGGCGGGCATGGAAGTGCCAAGCGGCGGCGAGATTTATCTGGCTGGTGAATGTGTCTCCACGCCCCAAGACGTGGCGCCGCCAGAAGCGCGCGGCATTGGGTTTTTGTTTCAAGATTTCGCGCTTTTTCCCCATCTCTCCGTCTATGAAAATGTCACTTTCGGGCTGGGGCATTTGCCCAAGGAAGAGCAAAAGGCGCGCGCTTTAGAGCTGCTGAATGCGGTGGGCCTGTCGGGCTTTGCCAGCAAATATCCGAATATTCTATCGGGCGGGGAACAGCAACGCGCCGCCTTGGCCCGCGCCATGGCGGCCAAGCCGAAACTGGTGTTGATGGATGAGCCATTTTCAAATCTCGACCCGCAATTGCGCGACCAGATGCGCGATTTAACTTTGCGGCTGTTGCGCGAAAACGGCGCCGCCGGATTGATTGTCACCCATGATGCGGCCGATGCGCTGCGCATGGCAGACCGAATTGCGGTGCAAAACAAGGGTCAAATTTTGCAGATGGATACCCCCGAAGCGATATATCAAAACCCGGTGGATTTGCATGTCGCGGCGATGTTTGGCCCGCTCAACATTATGGCCGATGCGCAAACCGGCGGACAAATTGGCGTGCGCCCAAGCGATATGGCGCTGCACGGCCAAGCGGAAGATTTTTCTGTCGACGGCGATGTGCAAAATGTGCGCGCCATTGGCCCCGATTGGCTGTGCGATATGGCGCTTTCGGATGGCGTGTTGTGGCAGGCTTTGGTGCGGGGCGGCGAGCGCCCGGAAAATGGGTTAAACAAATTCTTTGTGCCCCGGGCACGCCTCATGCTATTCAAAACACAATAGAAAAGGGGTTTTTTCATGGGCATTAGCTGGGTTCAAATAGTTGTTGTTGCCGTTTTACTGATTTTACTGTTCGGTCGCGGCCGCATTTCTTCCTTAATGGGCGATGTGGCGCGCGGCATAACGAGTTTTCGCCAAGGCTTGCGCGAGGGCAGTGAGCCCGACGAAGGGGAAGACGGCAAAACCATCGAAGGCACAACCACCGAAGATAAGGCGGTTAAGCCTAAATCTAAAAAGCAATAGCGGAGCCTGTCGTGTTTGACATTGGCTGGACCGAAATGCTGGTTCTCGGCATTGTAACGCTTCTGGTGGTGGGCCCGCGCGAGCTGCCCACCCTCCTGCGCACCATGGGACAATATGCAGCCAAAGCGCGCGATATAGCCACCGAGTTTCGCGGCCAAGTCAGCGAGATGTCGCAAGAGCTCGATGCCCGTGCCGAAATAGAACGGTTGAGCCAGCATGAGTTCGTCGAAGACGTCGGCACGCCAGATTTATTTACCGGCCCCAAGACAAAAAAAACCAAATCGAAAGACGAGGCCTAAAGTGGCCAAGCCAAAAGCAAAAGGCGCGGCGCAAGAAAAGCTAGAAGATGGCGAGATGACGCTGTTTTCGCATTTGGTTGAATTGCGCAATCGCTTGCTTTGGGCTTTGGCCGCTTTCGTTGGGGCGTTTGCGGTCTGTTTGTTTTTTGCCAGTGAGGTTTTTACGTTTCTACTGTGGCCCTATGAGCAAGCCGCGGGGCCGCAGGCTTCGTTAGATCTCATCTACACGGCGCCGCATGAGTTTTTCTTCACGCAAATAAAACTATCGATGTTTGCTGGCTTGTTTCTGGCGTTTCCGCTGATTGCCTTCCAGCTGTATCGCTTCATCGCGCCCGGGCTGTATCAAAACGAGCGCGGCGCCTTTTTGCCGTACTTGATTGCATCGCCGATTTTATTTGCGCTGGGCGCCGCGCTGGTTTTCTTTTTGGTGATGCCCATGGCGCTCGAGTTTTTCTTGTCGATGCAGGTGACGGGCGATAGCGAGCAAGCCAGTGTGCGGATGGTCAATCGGGTGAGCGAATATTTATCCTTCACCATGGTGCTGATGTTGGCGTTTGGATTATGTTTTCAATTGCCGGTCATCCTCACGCTTTTGGGGCGCATTGGTTTGGTGACGGCGCAAGGCCTGCGCGCCAAACGCCGCTATGCGATTGTTATCGTCTTCGCGGTGGCGGCCATTCTCACGCCGCCTGATTTAATCAGCCAAATCGGGTTGGGCGTGCCGACGCTCTTGCTCTATGAGATTTCCATTTTATGCGTCGCGGCGATGCAGGCAAAAAAGCCGGATGCGCCACGTTAAACTTTTGAAAAGCGGGCCTCTAGGCTGGCATTTGCGGGCGACGCCTTTTATACCTTTAAGACGTTAACCATTTGAACCCGATTGAGACGAGCTGGTAATGCACGATATTAATGCCATACGAAACGACCCCGAAGCTTTTGATGCAGGCCTTGAAAAACGAAAGCTAGAGGCGCAATCGGCTGTGCTCTTGGCCAAAGATGATGCGCGCCGTGCCGCCATTGCCGTGGCGCAAGAATTTCAGACGCAGCGCAATCAAGCCTCGAAGAAAATCGGCCAAGCCAAGGGGCAGGGCGATGACGCCGAAGCCCAACGCCTGTTGGAAGAAGTGGCAGGCCTGAAAGACAGCTTGCAACAAGCCGAAGAAACCGAGCGTGGGTTGAGCCAAGAGCTGCACGATATGTTGGCCGGCCTTCCCAACACGCTGATGGACGATGTGCCTTTGGGCGCCGATGAGAGCGACAATGTGGAGCTGCGCAAACACGGCACGCCGAAGCCCGGAGAAAAAGAACATTTCGAAATTGGCGAAGCGCTGGGCATGGATTTTGAAACCGCGGCGGCCTTATCTGGCGCGCGCTTTGTTGTGTTGCGCGACCAGCTGGCAAGGCTGGAGCGCGCGCTGGGCAATTTTATGCTCGATTTACATGTCCAAGAGTTCGGCTATACCGAAATGAGTGTGCCGGTTCTGGTGCGCGATGCGGCGATGTTTGGCACCAATCAATTGCCCAAATTCAGCGAGGATATGTTTCGCACACATGAAGGCTTTTGGCTGACCTCGACCTCAGAAATTACCCTGACCAATACGGTGCGCGAGCAAATTACCAAGGCAGAAGATTTGCCGATACGCCTGACCGCCCAAACGCAATGTTTCCGCTCCGAAGCCGGCTCGGCCGGGCGCGATACGCGCGGCATGATACGCTTGCACCAATTCTCGAAAGTCGAATTGGTCAGCATTGTCGACGCGCAAAGCGGCGAGGCCGAATTAGAACGCAAAGTCCAATGCGCCGAAGAAGTGTTAAAGCGCCTTGGGCTGGCCTATCGGGTGGTGCAGCTCTGCAGCGGCGATGTGGGCTTTGGCGCGCGCAAAACCTATGACCTCGAGGTTTGGTTGCCAGGTCAAAATACCTATCGCGAGATTTCCAGCGTGTCTTATTGCGGCGATTTTCAAGGCCGTCGGATGAACGCGCGCTATCGTGCCGAGGGCGAGAAATCGACGCAATTTGTGCATACGTTGAACGGCTCGGGTCTGGCCGTCGGCCGCACGTTGGTGGCCGTTTTGGAAAATTATGTAACGGCGGATGGTGCGATTACCATCCCCGACGTTTTGCTTCCCTATATGGGCGGTCAGAAAACCATCGAACCGAAAACTTAGAGGAAGAAGAACATGAAAAAGCCCGTTGGACGTATTCTGGTTAGCAATGACGATGGCATAAATGCGCCCGGCATTAAGACGACAATTAAAATTGCCAAGGCTCTGTCAGACGAAGTATGGGTGGTCGCCCCGACCGAAGAGATGAGCGGCGCCAGCCATTCGTTAAGCCTGTCGAAACCGCTGCGGATGAAAAAGCTCGGGCCCCGTCGTTTCGCCGTGGGCGGCACGCCAACCGATTGCGTGATGGTGGCAACGCGCCATTTGATGAAAGATAAATTGCCAGACCTGATTTTATCGGGCGTCAACTTCGGGCAGAATATTGCCGAAGACGTGAGCTATTCGGGCACAGTGGCCGTGGCCAAAGAAGGCACTTTACTGGGCATCCCGTCGATTGCCATGAGCCAAGCGATTAATTTTGCCGACCCGATTGGCACCCGCATGCCGCGTTTTGAAGTGGCGGAAAAATTTGCGCCGGCCATCATTCGAAAATTGCTGAAGGCACAATGGCAAAAGGGCACTCTCATCAATATTAATTTTCCCGATATTGGCCCGCGCGAGAAACCCGAAATTTGCGTCACCAAACAGGGGCGACGCGACAAACGAATTTTGGGGCTAGAGGCGCGCACCGAGCCTTACGGCAATACCTATTTTTGGTATAGTTTCGAACGTCACCTCAGCACCCCCCATAAGGGCACGGATATTGAGGCGATTATGCAAGGCAATATTTCCATCACCCCCTTGCATATGGATCATACGAGCGTTTCTTTGACGAAAAAACTGGTGAAATTATTTTAGGAAAACCATGCGATGAAGCGACCAATAAAACACCGCCCTTCGCTTCGAAAGCAGACCGCGCGCCGAGTGGTAGGGTTTGCCCTTATCGCCTTATTGTCTGCCTGTGGGCCGCTGCCAGAAAAATGGTATAGCAGTGATGCGGCCACCCAGAGCCGTGGATTTTTTAAAATTTTAGCGCATCAACGCACCCTGCGAGGGGGGCCCGTGTTTGCCTCGAAAGGCAGCCTTAAGGTGCAGCCGGGCGATACTTATTATAAAATTTCGATGCGCTATAAAGTGCCACTTCGCGCGCTTTTGGAAGTCAATAAAGCGCGTCCGCCTTATCGGTTGAAGGCGGGTAGTCAAATTAAGCTCCCCGTGCAGGCGTTTCATACGGTGCGTGCCAAAGAGACGCTCTATGCGATTTCGCGCAAATATAACACCGATGTCTCGACGCTGGCGACGATGAATAATATCGCCAAACCCTTTGGCCTTCAAATTGGCCAAAAACTGCAAGTGCCGAACGAGCGCAGGGGGCGCGTGGCACGTTTGAGCCGCAATGCCCCGGAGGCCAAAGCGGCTACCGCGGCGATAAAAACGCCGACGAAGAAACCAGTTCTGCCAGCCGCGCCGCGCCGGGTTGGGCGCTTTCAAGTGCCGGTTCAGGGCCGGGTCATCTCAGGCTTTGGCACCAAGGCTAATGGTTTGCATAATGACGGGATAAACATCGCGGCGCGCCAAGGAGCGCCCATTAAGGCGGCCGAAAACGGCGTGGTGGTCTATGCGGGCAATGAATTGCGCGGCTATGGCAACCTCTTGTTGGTGCGCCACGGCGAAGGCTGGGTGACGGCTTATGCGCATGCGTCGAAGTTTTTGGTCAAGCCCGGCGACCGCGTCAAGCAAGGGCAATCGATTGCCGAAGTGGGCCAGACGGGCAATGTCGACCAGCCGCAAGTCCACTTCGAGGTGCGCAAAGGCACGCGGGCCGTGAACCCTAAATCCTTGATTTAAAAAAACCCGCCTAAATAGCCCTCAAACAAGCGGAAAAGCTTGGCCAAGCGCGACATCTTGCGTATAGTCTGGGCAATATCAAATGGAGATTCTCATGTTTATTACCCCGGCCTACGCCCAGTCCGCCTCGGGCGGTTCTGCCTTATTCGAAATGCTATTCCCGCTGCTTATGGTCTTCGGCATTATTTATTTCATGATTTTGCGCCCGCAATCGCGGCGTCAAAAAGAACATGCCGCCATGATTGCCGCGGTCAAACGCAATGACACAGTAGTCACCCAAGGCGGCTTAATTGGTAAAGTGGCGAAAGTAGGGGAAGAAGAGCTGGAAGTCGATTTTGCTGATACCGCTCGTGTCAAAGTTGTTAAATCAATGATTATTTCTGTTCGTGGTAAAAACGAGCCGTCCAAAAAGGATTAAGCAAGCCTCATGCTGCATTTTTCACGCCTCAAAATAGCTGGAATTGCCCTTGTGCTGTTTCTCGGCTTTCTGTTTTCTCTGCCGAATTTCTTAAGCGAGAACACGCGCGCCTCGATGCCGGAAATTTTGCCGACCAGCACCCTGAATTTGGGTCTCGATTTGCAAGGCGGGTCGCATTTGCTGCTCGCGGTCGATACGGACTCGGTGCAACGCGAACGTTTGGAAGATTTAACCTCAGATGTCCGCTTGGCTTTGCGCGGCGAGCGCATTGGCTATACGGGGCTTGGCCGCATTAACGGCGGCGTGACGGTATCGATACGAAAAACCGAAGACTTAGAGAAAGCCAAAACGCTGCTGCAAGGCCTATCGCAGCCGATTACCGCCAATGTGATTAGCGGTTTCAGCCAAGGCGTCGATTTGGATGTCGAAAACACACAGGATTTGACCTTTGAGCTGCGCGTTACGCAAGAGGCGATTGCGGCCCGCAATACACGCACTTTGCAGCAGTCGATTGAAATCATCCGTCGCCGCGTCGATGAATTGGGCACCACTGAGCCAACCATTCAGCGCCAAGGCGAAACCCGCATTTTGGTGCAAGTGCCAGGCCTCGACGACCCGCAACGGTTAAAAGCGCTTTTGGGACAAACCGCCAAGCTGAACTTCCATTTGGTCGACCAAACGATGAGCGCCTATGAGGTGGTCGAAGGCAAACGCGCGCCAACCGGCTCGCGGGTCCATTACACCGATAGCGACCCGGCTGTGCCCTATCTTATTCGCCGCCGCGCCATGGTTAGTGGCGAGCGTCTGGTCGATGCCTCGGTCGGGTTCGACCCGCAAACCAATACGCCCGAGGTGAATTTCCGCTTTGATACCGTGGGCGCCAAAAAATTTGGCGAGGTGACCCAAGCCAATGTTGGGCGGCCTTTCGCGATTGTGCTGGATGAAAAAATTATTTCCGCGCCGATTATTCAATCCGCCATTTTAGGCGGGGCTGGCCGCATCACCGGTAATTTCTCGGTTCAAGAAGCCAATGATTTGGCCATCTTGCTGCGCGCCGGCGCCTTGCCCGCGCCGATGACGATTTTGGAAGAACGCACCGTGGGCCCAGGCCTTGGCGCCGATAGTGTGGCGGCGGGCCGAATTGCGCTCATCGTCGGCTTTTTGGCAGTCATTGGCTTTATGATAATCAGCTATAATCTGTTCGGCCTTTACGCCAACATCGCTTTGGTGGCCAATTTGGGGCTTATCATGGCCGTCTTATCTGGCCTGCAAGCGACGCTAACTTTGCCTGGCATTGCTGGCATCGTGTTGACGGTCGGCATGGCGGTCGATGCCAATGTGTTGATTTTTGAGCGTATTCGGGAAGAATTAGCGGCCGGAAAAGCCCCGATTATGGCCATTGATACGGGCTATAACCGCGCGCTTGGCACTATTTTGGATGCCAATATCACCACGCTCTTGGCCGCTATGGTCTTGTTCCAGCTTGGCTCTGGGCCCATTCGGGGTTTTGCCATCACTTTGGCCATTGGCATTGTGACTTCCGTTTTCACCGCTTTCGTTCTGACCCGTTTCATGGTGTCCCTCTGGGTGCGCCGACAGGGTCGTCCAGAAGCCTTACCCCTTTAATCGGATAGAGAGGATATGACATGCGAACATTGAAACTCGTTCCGGCGAAAACCAATATCACTTTCATTAAACATCGTAATTTGGCTGTGGGCCTATCGATTTTGCTGATGCTGGCGTCCATTGGCGTGTTCTTTGCCAAAGGCTTGAACTTTGGTATCGACTTTAAAGGCGGCACGCTGATTGAGGCGAGCGCCGAAGACCCCGTGGATATCGGCGCCTTGCGCGACCGCTTGAACGCCATGGCACTCGGCGAAGTGCAAATCCAAGAGTTTGGCAAAGATACCGATGTGCTTATTCGGATTGCCGAAGCCGAAGGGGCGATAGATGCCAGCCAAGACCTGACCGCGGTGCAAGTGGTGCGCGATGAATTGGCGCAAGACTTTGATATCCGCCGCGTCGAAATCGTTGGCCCGCAAGTCAGCGCCGAGCTTATCCAGACGGGTATTCTGGCGGTTGTCGTGGCCATTAGCTCGATGCTGATTTACATCTGGTTCCGTTTCGAGTGGCAATTCTCGGTCGGGGCGGTTTTGGCTTTGGTGCATGATGTGGTGCTGACCATCGGTATTTTCTCGCTCTTGCAGCTCGATTTCAACCTGTCGATTTTGGCAGCTATCTTGACCATCGTCGGCTATTCGATGAATGATACGGTGGTGGTCTATGACCGGGTTCGCGAGAACTTGCGTAAGTACAAGAAAATGGGTCTGAACGAATTGCTCGATATTGCGATTAACGAGACTTTATCGCGCACGGTCATGACATCGGTGACGACTTTACTGGCTTTGCTGGCGCTTTATGGGCTGGGCGGCGAGGTGATCCGTGGCTTTACGTTTGCGATGATTTGGGGCGTGATTGTGGGCACTTATTCTTCCATCTTCATCGCGTCGCCATTGCTGATGTGGCTGGGCGTGAAGCGCGATTGGTCGGGAAACCAAGTGAATTAAATTGCCTGCCCGTTTAACGGGGTGGTAAGTTGAACCAACGATAGATTCGAAAAAGGGGAGGCCATCATGGCTACAATTTTGACATCACTCCGCAATACTGTGATTGCGGGCTTTGTGTTGGCGTTTATTCTGGAGATTATGTATCTGCAGGGCGGCGGCGCATTGGACACGACATTCTGGACATTTACATTCCGTTGGTTGCACGTCTTGAGCGGCATCATGTGGATTGGTCTTTTGTATTATTTCAACTTTGTTCAAATTCCGAACATGCCGAACATCCCAGACGATCAAAAGCCGGCGATTGGTAAAGTCATTGCCCCCGCCGCCTTGTGGTGGTTCCGTTGGGGCGCGATGGCGACCATCGTTACGGGTCTGATTTTGGGTTATTTGAACGGCTACATCCACGACGCTTTGAGCCTCGGCATGATGACCGATTTTGAAGTACCGAAAAACACAGTCATTGGTATTGGCATGTGGCTTGGTATTATCATGTGGTTCAACGTTTGGTTCGTTATCTGGCCAAACCAAAAGAAAGCGCTGGGCATTGTAGAGGCAGACGCCGATACAAAAACAGCCTCGGCGCGCACAGCGATGTTGTTCTCACGCACCAACACCATGTTGTCGATACCGATGTTATTCGCCATGGTTGCGGCTCAAAACCTCTACTAGGCTTTGAGAGATGATGTTTTGGAAAGGGCCGCCTGATGTGCGGCCCTTTTCTGTTAGGAAGCCTTATGAGCGATTTTGAAACCTTGCGAGCCGAGCTTCGTGGCCTCGATGGCGATTTATATTTGTGCCATTTATTCGCGCCCGCGCCGGCGCGCGACGGGCTTTTGACGCTGTATCATTTCTATGCCGATATCGCGCGCATTCCCTCGCTGGTCTCCGACCCGATGGTGGGCGCCATTCGGCTGCAATGGTGGCGCGATTTGCTCACCGCGCTCAAAACAGGCGAAACGCGCGGCACCCCCATTGGCGCGGCTCTTTTAGCGGCGCATCAGCAGCGCCAGTTAGGCTTTGCCGATTTCCTACCGCTCATCGATGGCCGCGAGGCCGGGCTGGCGCCAGACGGGCGCACAGCTGACGAATTGGAGGCCGAGGCCAAATTAGTCGGCACGGCATGGCTCAAGCTGGCCTGCGCTATCGTGAACGCCGAGGCGGAACTAGAACCGGACTCGGGGCTCATCCAACAAGCGGGGACCGGTTTCGAGCTTATGCGTCTGGTGCCAGCGGGGGGCGAAGCGGTGGCGGCGCGGGCGCGTGACTTATTGCGCCAAGCTTGTGCGCAGTTCAACCGCTTACCGCGTGGCCAACGAAAAGCCTTGCTGCCAGTGTTTTTGCCCATCGGTCTGGCGCGGCGCCAAGCGCAGCATTTTCCGCATGGCAAAAGCCTGTTGCGCTATCAACTCTCGCTTTTAAAAATGGCTTTATGGGGCCGCCTGTAAAGCTTACTCGGCCGCTTTCGACGGCGTTTCGCTCGTTTCGTCCGTTTCGCCGAGTGCCCATGCGGCGAAATCGGCTCGCGCGCGGGCCGTGAAGCCGGTTTGACGGGCTTGCTTTTTCGCCTGCATCCGTGCTTTGCCACGCAGTTTTTTGCCGTTTTCATCGACGGGGGCCGCCATTGTGCCGAGCTCTGGCATGAGGCCGAAATTCACATTCATCGGCTGAAACGAAGCGGCATTGGCGTTGACCGTGATATGCGAAATCAAAGCGCCAAAGGCGGTTGTCATGGGCGCGGGCGTTAGGCTGCGGCCCTGAATTTCGGCGGCTGCAAATCGCCCCGCCATCAAGCCGATGGTGGTGCTTTCCACATAGCCTTCAACGCCGGTAATCTGACCCGCAAAGCGGATATGCGGCGCGTTTTTGAGGCGCAATTCGCCATCCAGCAAGCTTGGGCTATTGAGGAAAGTATTGCGATGCAACCCACCGAGGCGGGCAAAGCGGGCTTCTTCGAGCCCCGGAATAAGTTTGAACACATGGGTTTGTTCGCCATATTTCAGCTTGGTTTGAAAACCGACCATATTGAACAAAGTGCCGAGCGCATTATCTTGGCGCAATTGCACCACCGCATGGGCTTTCACATCGGGATTATGAGCATTGGTGAGCCCGCGCGGTTTCATCGGGCCATGGCGCAAAGTATCGCGCCCCCGCGCCGCCATAATTTCAATCGGTAAGCAGCCATTGAAATAGGGCGTATCGGCTTCCCATTGTTTAAAATCTGCGGTGTCGCTCTCGATGAGCGCGTCGAGGAAGGCGTTATATTGCGCTTCATCCATCGGGCAGTTGATATAGTCTTTGCCGGTGCCGCCGGGGCCGACTTTATCGTAGCGCGACTGATACCAGCAGATATCCATATCGATGCTATCGTGATAAATAATCGGCGCAATGGCATCGAAAAAGGCCAATTTATCGCGGCCCGTCATTTTACCAATTTGCTCCGATAGCGCCGGCGAGGTCAGCGGGCCGGTAGCGATGATGACGTGTTTCCAAGTATCGGGAATATCGGTTACTTCTTCGCGGGCAAGGGTGATATTGGGATGCGCTTCAATGGCTTGGGTCACGCTTTGCGAAAACCCTTCGCGGTCGACGGCCAGCGCGCCGCCCGCGGGCACTTGGTTTTCGTCGGCGCAGCGCATAATCAGGCTTAGGCTATCGCGCAATTCAGCGTGCAAAAGCCCAACAGCATTGGTTTGCGCATCATCGGAGCGGAAAGAATTAGAGCACACCAGCTCGGCCAATCCGTCGGTGACATGGGCGTCGGTTTTGCGGGTCGGGCGCATTTCGTGCAGCACAACCTGCACGCCCGCTTGCGCCGCAGCCCAAGCGGCCTCAGAGCCCGCAAGCCCGCCGCCAATAATATGTAAGTCATCACTCATGGCCCATGAAATACACGGTTTGGCGAGAGAGGGGAAGGGTTTCTGAAAAATTTGGCGCTATGACGCAGGGGTCTATGCGGGCTTTTGCAGGGTCAGCAAAGTAAACATGCCCAGTGGACCGAAACTGTCTTCATCTATCATTTGTAAATCGCAAGCCTCTAAGTCTAATTGCTCGCGCGAGAAATCTGAATGAAAGCCAATTTTGCGCGAGGCGGGGGCTATTTTTCGTTCCACTAAGGCCAAAAGTGTTTCGTCTTCTTCGGCACGAAAATGATTGAACAAATAAACCCGACCGCCAGGGCGGGTGACGCGCGAAATTTCGCTCAATACTTTGGCCGGGTCTGGCACCACGGACATCACGAAAGAGGCCATCACGCTATCAAAGGCAGCATCGAGAAAATCCAAGTGGCTGGCATCCATCTCCAACAGGGCTTCGACGTTGGCTAAGCCCTTGCGGGCAACGCGTTTATGCGCGCGTGCCAGCATATTTGCCGAGAGGTCAATGCCCGTGACCGAGCAATCTGGTGCGAAATAGGGCAAAGATAATCCGGTGCCCGTGCCGACGTCTAACACTCGATGGCCATGCAATTCGCGGTTGAGCCGACGGACAATTTTGCGAATATAGCGGCGTCCAAAAAGGGCGAAGGTAAAATCATAATGCCCCGCCCATTTGGCATAAGAGCGGCGCACGTCATCGGCGCGGATTTGCGTGTGAACAGTCATAAAGCTTCCGTTTTGTTATTTTTATTCGGAAGCTAGAGATTATTCGGCGGCGGCTTTCTTCGCAACTGGTTTCTTCGGTTTCAGCAGTCGAGCTAAATATTGGCCGGTGTAACTGGTTTTGACTTTCACCACATCTTCGGGCGTGCCGCTGGCCACCACTTGGCCACCGCCATCGCCACCCTCGGGGCCGATATCGATAATCCAATCGGCGGTTTTAATCACTTCCAGATTATGTTCAATCACCGCCACCGTATTGCCCGCATCCACCAGCTCATGCAGCACATCGAGGAGCTTGGCGACATCATGAAAATGCAGGCCCGTGGTTGGCTCGTCGAGAATATAAAGCGTTCGACCCGTGGCGCGTTTGGCCAATTCTTTGGCCAATTTAATGCGCTGCGCTTCGCCGCCCGAAAGCGTGGTGGCTTGTTGTCCCACTTTAATATAGCCAAGGCCGACACGCTGTAGCGTGGTCATTTTATCGCGCACCATGGGCACGGCTTTAAAGAAATCAGCCGCTTCATCGACCGTCATATCCAGCACATCGGCGATTGATTTATCTTTAAACCGCACTTCCAAGGTTTCGCGATTATAGCGTTTGCCTTGGCAGCTATCGCATTCGACGTAAACATCGGGCAGGAAGTGCATTTCAATTTTAATCAGCCCATCGCCTTGGCACGTCTCGCAGCGTCCGCCTTTGACGTTGAACGAAAAGCGGCCGGGTTTATAGCCGCGCGTCTTGGCTTCGGGTAGACCCGAAAACCATTCGCGGATGGGGGTAAAGGCGCCCGTATAGGTGGCCGGGTTCGAGCGCGGCGTGCGGCCGATGGGCGATTGGTCAATCTCGATAACTTTGTCCAGCAGGTGCAGGCCATCAATCGTGTCGTGCTCGGCTGGCGTGGCGCGGGCATTGTTTAATTTGCGGGCCAGAGATTTATACAAAGTGTCGATGAGCAAAGTCGATTTGCCGCCGCCCGAAACCCCCGTAACACAGGTAAATGTGCCAAGCGGAATTTCGGCACTGACGTTCTTCAGATTATTGCCCTTGGCCCCTTTGACGGTAATGCATTTATTGGCTTTGGTGGCGCGGCGCTTTTTGGGCACGGCCACTTCTAGGGCGCCGGATAGATATTGGCCCGTCAGGCTTTTTTTGCTCGCCAGAATTTTATCTGGCGTGCCTTGGGCAATTACCTCGCCGCCATGCACGCCCGCGCCGGGGCCAATGTCGACCACATGGTCGGCCGTCATAATGGCTTCTTCGTCATGTTCCACCACGATAACTGTATTGCCGAGGTCGCGCAGGCGCGTCAGCGTTTCTAGCAGGCGCGTGTTGTCTCGCTGATGCAGGCCAATGCTGGGCTCATCCAGCACATAAAGCACGCCTGTCAGGCCCGAGCCGATTTGCGAGGCGAGGCGGATACGCTGGCTTTCGCCGCCCGATAAAGTGCCCGAGTTGCGCGATAGCGTTAAATACTCAAGCCCCACATCGTTCAGGAAGCGCAGGCGCTCGCGAATTTCTTTCAGCACGCGGGCTGCAATTTGCTTGTGCTTGTCGCTCAGCAAAGCTTCCAAATCGGTGAACCATTGTTCCGCCATCCGAATGGACATTTGCGACACTTCGCCGACGTGCAGCTCGGCTATTTTGACCGATAGGGCCTCTGGTTTTAACCGATAGCCGCCGCAGGCTTCGCAATCGGTAATCGATTGAAATTTTTCAATTTCCTCGCGCGCCCAATTGCTGTCGGTCTCGCGATAGCGGCGTTCCAAATTGGGAATAACCCCCTCGAACGGTTTTTTGGTTTTATAGCTGCGCAAGCCATCGTCATAAGAGAAGGTGATGACGTCTTCGCCCGAGCCGAATAAAATCACGTCTTTGGCTTGTTTGTCCAAATCATTCCACTTGCTGCTCATCTTAAAACCATAGTGTTTGGCCAAGGCTTCCAGCGTTTGGGTGTAATAGGGCGATGTGGTTTTCGACCACGGCGCGATGGCCCCTTTATAAAGCGTCAGCCCGCCATCGGGGACGACGGCAATCGGGTCGATGAAAAACTGCGTGCCCAAACCATCGCAAGACGGGCAGGCGCCAAATGGGTTGTTAAAGGAGAATAAGCGCGGCTCAATCTCATCAATGGTAAAGCCCGAAACAGGGCAGGCGAAACGGGCTGAAAACGTAATTCTCTCCGCCGGTTCGCCTTTCTTGGGCGCGTCAGCCATCTCGGCAATGGCAATGCCATCGGTCAGGCCCAAGGCGACTTCCATCGAGTCGGCGACGCGATTGCCCAAGTCGGGTTTCACCACCAGCCGATCGACCACGACATCAATGTCATGTTTAATCTTCTTGTCCAGCGTCGGGATATCGGCAATCTCGTAAAATTCGCCGTCGATTTTCACCCGTTGAAAGCCGCGTTTTTGCAGCTCCAAAAAGTCGCGTTTATATTCGCCTTTGCGACCGCGCACAATCGGCGCCAATAAATACAGCCGCGTGCCTTCGGGCATGGCCATCACGCGGTCAACCATCTGGGTGACGGTCTGGCTTTCGATCGGCAATCCGGTGGCCGGCGAATAGGGCACGCCGATGCGCGCATAAAGCAGGCGCAGGTAATCGTAAATCTCGGTGACAGTGCCGACCGTGGAGCGCGGATTGCGCGAGGTGGTTTTCTGCTCGATAGAAATAGCCGGCGATAGCCCATCGATTTGGTCGACATCGGGCTTTTGCATCATTTCCAAAAACTGGCGCGCATAGGCCGACAGGCTTTCGACATAGCGGCGTTGCCCTTCAGCATAAATCGTATCAAAAGCCAGCGAGCTTTTGCCTGAGCCCGATAGGCCAGTAATGACAATCAATTCATCGCGCGGCAAATCAATGGAGACATTTTTCAGGTTATGTTCGCGCGCGCCAACCACACGGATGAGCTTGGCTTGCGGTGTTTTGGCAGATTTGCGTTTCATCGGTTTGGCAGATTTCTTTGGGGCGGGCATAAGTGTCTCTCTGTTACAGCTGACAAGGTAGCCCGTTTTTATGGTTTGGCGAACTTCGTTTTGCGCCTCTGAGGCGGCTTGAAGGGCCGCTTGGGGTATTAATCCACAGGTAAGCGAAGCGGCTGGGCTGCCAGACGTGGGGTTTTGGCTTCGACTCGTCTAGATTGTTATGACAATTAGGAGAAAAATCATGGCTGGAAGTGTCAATAAAGTAATTTTAGTAGGCAACCTAGGGACGGACCCGGATGTGCGGAGCACCAAAGATGGTCGCCCGATTGTCAACCTGAGCCTCGCGACAAGCGAAAGCTGGCGCGATAAAAGTTCTGGTGAACGGCGCGAGAAAACCGAATGGCACCGCGTGGTTATTTTCTCGGAAGGCCTATGCCGCATTGCTGAGCAATATCTCAAAAAAGGCGCCAAAGTTTACATCGAAGGCAATTTGCAAACCCGCAAATGGCAGGACGATAATGGCGCCGATCGCTATTCGACCGAGGTGGTTTTGCAAAACTTCGGCGGCGTGATGACCATGTTGGACAGCCGCAATGGCGGCGGCGATTTCCAAGCCGCGGGCAACGATTCGGCTGCCCCTGCACTGGCTTCGGGCGGGGATAGTGGCATCAATGACGACATCCCGTTTTAAGCTTTAAAATATCAAGTAAATCAACGGGTTATATTTACACTCGGGGGACTGTTTTCAGGCTCCCGAGTGTTTGTTTTTGTGCTATGTTTTAAGGGTATTTCGCGCCTTCTTTGGGTGCCATTCAGAAAGCTTATTTGTGACCCATACGCCTGAAAATCCGCCGGAAGACAATATCGAAAACGAAGATGATATTGTCGATGCCCCGCAAGACGAGGTCTCTAGCGCGCCCGATGAAGAAGCCGGGAGCGACGAGGCGTCTGACGACGGCGGTGAAGGCGGCGAGCCACCCGTCGCGGGCTTTGTGCCGGGCGATGACGATGGCGATATAGAACCGATTACCATTGAGGAGGAGATGAAAACCTCCTATCTCGATTATGCGATGAGCGTGATTGTGTCGCGCGCGCTGCCAGATGTGCGCGATGGGCTGAAGCCTGTGCATCGGCGCATTCTGTTCTCGATGAATGAAAATGGCTATGATTACAACAAGCCATATCGCAAGTCGGCGCGCGTTGTCGGCGATGTCATCGGTAAATATCACCCACATGGCGACCAATCGATTTACGATGCTTTGGTGCGCATGGAGCAAGAGTTTTCCATGCGTTTGCCATTGCTCGACGGGCAGGGCAATTTCGGCTCGGTCGATGGCGACCCGCCGGCTGCCATGCGTTACACGGAAGTGCGGATGGCCAAGCCAGCCCATTCCATTCTGGCCGATATCGATAAAGACACGGTCGATTTTCAAGATAACTACGATAGCTCCGAGCGCGAGCCGAAAGTGCTGCCCGCGCGTTTGCCGAACCTTTTGGTCAATGGCGCCAATGGCATTGCGGTGGGCATGGCGACCAATGTGCCGCCGCATAACCTCGGGGAATTGATTGACGCGGCACAGGCGATGATTGAAAACCCGAGCCTGAGCGATGACGACGTCCTCGCCATTGTGCCAGGGCCTGATTTTCCCACAGGCGCGCTGATTTTGGGCTATACGGGCTCGGCCTCTTCGGTCACCACGGGGCGCGGCTCGATTATTATGCGCGGGCGGGCATCGGTAGAAGAAATCCGCAAAGACCGCGAAGCCATTATCATCACCGAAATTCCATATCAGGTGAATAAATCGACGATGATTGAAAAAATCGCCGATTTGGTGCGCGATAAAGTCATCGAAGGCATTGCTGATTTGCGCGATGAGAGCGACCGCCACGGCATGCGCGTTGTGGTGGAGCTGAAACGCGACGCGGTGGCCGATGTGGTGTTGAACCAATTATATCGCTTCTCGCAGCTGCAAACCAGTTTTGGCGCCAATATGCTGGCCTTGACCAATGGCCGCCCGCAATTGATGAACGTCCGCCAGATGTTGCAATGTTTTATCACTTTCCGCGAAGAAGTGGTGACGCGGCGCTCCAAATTTGAGCTGAATAAAGCGCGCGATCGGGCCCATGTGCTGGTGGGGCTCGCCATTGCGGTGAGCAATATTGATGAAGTGATTGCGGTTATCCGCAAAGCGCCATCGCCGCAAGAAGCGCGCAAACAGCTGATGGAACGCCATTGGCCAGCCTCGGATGTGGCCGAGCTCATCGCGCTTATCGACGACCCGCGTCACCGCGTGGCGGAAGATGGCACCTATGTATTGAGCGAAGCGCAAGCGCGCGCCATTCTCGAGCTGCGTCTGCAACGCCTTACCGCTATGGGGCGCGACGAAATTGGCGATGAGCTGAAAGTCTTGGGCGATGAAATAGCTGATTTGCTGGATATTTTGCGCAGTCGAGACCGCGTGATGGCGATTATCAAAGGCGAATTGGCCGAAGTGAAAGAAGAGTTCGCCACGCCGCGCCGTTCTGAATTTATCGAGCATGATGGCGAGGTGAACGACGAGTCGCTCATCCCGCGCGAAGATATGGTCGTGACCGTAAGCCATGCGGGCTATATCAAACGCGTGCCGCTGTCTACCTATCGGGCGCAACGCCGGGGTGGCAAAGGGCGCTCGGGCATGGCCACCAAAGACGAAGATTTCGTCTCGCGTATTTTTGTCGCCAATACCCATCAGCCGGTGTTGTTTTTCTCAACCACGGGCATGGTTTACAAAATGAAAGTCTATCGCCTGCCTGCGGGCAGCCCGCAGTCGAAAGGCAAGGCTTTGGTTAATCTCTTGCCGCTCGATGAAGGCGAGAAAATAGCCGATATTATGGCTTTGCCGGCCGATGAAGAGAGCTGGGCCGATTTAAACGTGATGTTCGCCACCAGCCTCGGCAATGTGCGGCGCAATGATTTATCCGATTTCATTCAGATTAACCGCAATGGTAAAATCGCCATGAAACCCGACGATGGCGAACGGATTATTGGCGTCGAGACCTGCAATCCGATGGATGATGTGCTGTTGACCAGCTCGAGCGGGCGGGCCATTCGCTTTCCCGTCGATAAAGTGCGGGTGTTCCGCAGCCGCAACTCGACGGGTGTGCGCGGCATTCGCCTCGATGCGGGAGCGCAGGTTATCTCTCTGGCGATTTTGCGCGGCAGCGATGCCTCGCCTGCCGAACGCGCCACTTATTTAAAGCAGGCCGCCGCCATTCGCCGTGCCGCGTCGGGGGATGAGGCCGAAATCGAAGAAACCACTTTGGACGAAGAAGAAACCACCGAAGAAGTGGCTTTGTCGTCGGAGCGCTATGCGGAGATGGGCGCCAATGAGCAATTTATTCTGGCGGTCAGCGAAAACGGCTATGGCAAGCGCTCTTCGGCCTATGAATATCGTGTGTCGGGGCGTGGCGGCAAAGGCATTATTGCCATGACCGTGACCGAGCGCAATGGCCAGCTGTTGGCGGCTTTCCCGGTTGAGGAGGTCGACCAGATTATGTTGGTGACCGATGGCGGCACGCTTATTCGTTGCCCCATCGACGGCATTCGCATCGCCGGACGCAATACGCAAGGCGTGACGATTTTCAAAACCGAAGACGGTGCGAAAGTGGTTTCCGTGGCTCATTTGGGCGAGACTTCCGAGACGGAAGACTTGGACGACGAAGACGAGATGGCGGCGCCATCCGCCGATGCGGCTACAGGTGAGGCCGCAACCGACGAAACCGGGGCAGCAGACCCCAATGAGGAGGGGTAATCATGCGTGTAGGGCTTTATCCAGGCAGTTTTGACCCGATTACCAAGGGGCACATCGATATTATCGAGCGCTCGCTCGGGCTAGTCGACAGACTGATTATCGCCATTGGCATTAGCGCCACGAAAACCCCCGTGTTCACCTTTGAGCAACGCCAAGCCATGCTAGAGGCCGAGATTGGCCCGCTGGCCAAAGCCAAAGGGGTGGAAATTCAGGTGATTAGCTTTAAAGACCTATTGGTTAATGTGGCTGGCGAAACGGGCGCCAATCTGATTATCCGTGGGCTTCGCAATGCCTCAGATTACGAATATGAAGCGCAAATGAGCGCCATGAACCGGTCGATGTCGCGCGAGATTGAGACCGTGTTCTTGCAAGCCTCGCCAGAGGTTGGTTTTGTGTCCTCCACATTGGTGCGCCAAATTATGGCCATGGGGGGTGATGTCAGTGCCTTTGTGCCCCAGAGTGTTTTAAAACAAATTAAGTAATTACAACTGTTTATTAGGAGATATTTATGCGTTACTTGACTTCACTAGGGGTGTTTTTGGCCCTTCTTGTCGCTCTGGTGGGGCATGGGGTTTCCGCCCAAGCCGCAGATCATGCAGACCACAAGGAGTCCATTATGTTGGTAGAACTAAAAACCGGTACCGTTAAAATAGCTTTACGCGAAGACCTCGCCCCGGGCCATGTTGAACGTATCAAAACCCTAATCAGCGAGAAGTTTTACGATGGCATCGTGTTTCACCGTGTGATTGACGGCTTTATGGCGCAAACAGGCGACCCGACCGGCACCGGCATGGGCGGTTCTGATTATCCGGATTTGCGGGCTGAATTTAGCAGCGAACCTTTCCGTCGGGGCACTTTGGGCATGGCGCGGTCGCAACATCCAGATAGCGCCAACAGCCAGTTTTTCATCTGTTTCGATGATGCCAGTTTCCTCAACGGCCAATATACGGTGTTCGGCGAAGTGGTGGAAGGCATGGAGCATGTCGATGCGATTGCCAAGGGCGAGCCGCCAGCAACCCCCGATAAAATGATTTCGGTCCGCTTAGAAGACTAAGCGCCAGAAGGTTTTTCATGCAGGTAGATGATTTTGATTTTGACCTGCCGGAAACGCTGATTGCTTTGCGACCTGCACAGCCGCGCGATACTGCGCGGCTGTTGCACGTTTCGCAAAGCGTTTCAGAGCCGGCCAGCGCGGCGAGTTTTGCTTTCGGCGACCATATCATGCGCGATTTGCCAGATTTCCTGCGCGCTGGCGATGCTTTGCTGGTCAATGTCACCAAAGTTATTCCCGCTCGCCTGACGGGCCTGCGCTTGCGCGAGACGCCCTCGATAGATGCGACGGGCGCCAAATGCGAGGTCACTTTGACCGAGCGTCTGGGCCCCGTGGATTGGAAATGTTTCCTCAAGCCCGCAAAACGCGTGGCCGATGGCGACACAATCGATTTCCAAGGCGTGAAAGCCAAAGTCAGTGGGCGCGCTGGCGCGGAAGCGGTTTTGAGTTTTGCCATTGCCCCCGAGACTATGGAAACCACGCTGGCCGAGCTGGGCACTATGCCTTTGCCGCCCTATATCGCCAGCAAACGCGCGCCCGATGCGCAAGATAACGATGATTATCAAACGCTATTTGCCCGCGAAGCTGGCGCCGTGGCGGCGCCGACGGCGGGATTGCATTTCACGCCCGACTTAATGAAAGCCCTAAAAGACAAAGGCGTCAGCTTGCACGAAGTGACCTTACACGTGGGCCCGGGCACGTTTTTGCCGGTTAAAGTAGACGATATCGCATCGCATAAAATGCACGGCGAATGGGGGCAAGTGACACCGCAGACCGCCGCCGCGCTGAATGAAGTGCACCAACAAGGCGGGCGCATTGTCTGTGTCGGCACCACGTCGCTGCGCTTGCTGGAAAGTGCCACGACAGAAGCGGGCACGATTGAGCCATTTGAAGCGGTGACGGAGATTTTCATCACCCCGGGTTATAAGTTTCGCGCCGCCGATATGTTGATTACCAATTTTCATCTACCGCGCTCGACGCTTTTTATGCTGGTATCTGCTTTTGCAGGCATGCAGCGCATGAAAGCGGCCTATAAACATGCAATCAACAGCGGCTATCGGTTTTACTCATATGGCGACGGCAGCTTATTGGAGCGGGCGAAGGAATGAAGTTCACCTTACATAAAACCGACGCCATGGCGCGACGCGGCACCATTGAGACGCCGCGCGGCGAGATTCGCACGCCAGCTTTTATGCCCGTCGGCACGGCCGCGACTGTAAAGGCCATGTATCCCGACCAAGTGCGCGATTTGGGCGCTGATATTGTGCTGGGCAATACGTATCACCTGATGCTGCGGCCCGGCGCCGAAGAAGTGGCTGCCTTGGGTGGCTTGCAAGATTTCATGCAATGGGATGGCCCGATTTTAACCGATAGCGGCGGCTTTCAAGTGATGTCGCTTTCCAAGCTCGCCAAAATGAGCGAAGAGGGCGTGCGGTTCCAAAGCCATATCGACGGCAAATCTTATATGTTAACGCCAGAGCGCAGCGTGGAAATTCAAACCCTTCTGGGCGCCAACATCCGCATGGTGCTCGACGAATGCACGCCGTTTCCGGCCACGCATGCGCAGGCCGAAAAATCCATGCATCTGTCGATGCGTTGGGCGGGGCGCAGCAAGGTGGCGTTTCAACATTATGACAGCGGGCCCAATGCGGCGGGCATTGGCAATGCTTTATTCGGTATTGTGCAAGGCGGCATTTACGAAGATTTGCGCCATCAAAGCGCGGCCGAGTTAGAGCAAATCGGTTTCGATGGCTATGCCGTTGGCGGCTTGGCGGTCGGCGAGGGGCAAGAGCGAATGCTCGAAGTGCTCGATTTCACCACCCCCGTACTGCCACAACAGCGGCCGCGATATCTGATGGGCGTCGGCACGCCCGATGATTTGGTGGAGGCAGTGGCGCGCGGCATTGATATGTTTGATTGCGTCATGCCCACGCGTGCCGGACGCCATGGCACGGCCTATACGTGGCGCGGAAAAGTAAACATTCGCAACGCCCGCCATGCCGACGACCCACGCCCGCTCGACGCGGGCAGCGATTGCCCGGCCAGCGCCCGCTATAGCCGCGCTTATTTGCATCACTTGCATCGCTGCGGCGAATATTTGGGGGCCATGCTTTTGACCTGGCACAATCTGGCTTTTTATCAAGAGCTGATGGCGGCCATGCGGGCGGCCATTGAGGCTGGAAAATTTGAAGATTTTCGCGCCGAATTTAAACGCCAACAAAGCGAAGGCGATATCGCGCCTTACCAAAAGTAAACCCCAATAGGTTGGGTTAGAGCGCCAGAAGGCTCAGCCAATTTTTAAATTCATTTTGCCGTTGATCGATATCGAGCACGCTATCGGTCAATTTATATTTGGCCACTAACTCGGCCACCGGCATGGGGCTATGCAAATGCTCAAAGTCGCAAGCTTGCGTTTCGGCCGCGGCTAAATCGGGATAAAACCCTTGCTCGACCAATAGGGTTTTGCGCGAATGGGTCACGCCGCTTAACACTTCAAAGTTAAATTCGGGGTGATATTGCGTGGCAAAAAACGTGCTCTTTTTGTGTTCTATCATGGCCGCTTGCACATTGCTTCTATGGCTTCTGGCCAGCACGGTGCCGCCCGGTGGCATGGTTTTAACAATATCGTAATGGCTGGCCAAAGCGTCAAACGGCGAGGCTCGGTTTTTGTAAATCGGGTGCGCTTGGCCCTCTGGCGTCAGCGTAATGCCATAAGACAAGCCAAAGGTCAGCCCATGCGGGCTGCGCTCGACCTCGCCACCGGCAGCCACAACCGCCAGCTGCAACGCCCAGCAAGAGCCATAGGCGGGCACGCCAATGTCGAAAGCGTGGCGAGCCAGCTCAATTTGTCGGTGAACCTCTGGCAGGTCTTCGTAAATAGACAAGCTTGAGCCCGTCCATAGCATCGCGTCATAGCTCTCGAGCGGTTGGGGCGGGCGCGCTTGCGGGTCGGCGATGCACACGATGTCGCTCTCGCTATCGGGTCGATGGCGGTGCACCATATTGCGATACATTGTGCCAGCCAGCGGCACGCCGGCAGAGGCAAGTCTGTCGCGCCCCTGCTGTGAATAAGCATCAAGGATTAAAAACCTAGTCATTCGGCAAACTCTCTCAAAACCTATTTAGGGCGGTCACCCTCTATGGTTACGCGATACATTAAACGCTCATACGCTTGATAATCATCCACCGCATAATGCTGCACAAGGCGGTTGTCCCACAGGGCAACGGCATTTTCGCTCCAGCGAAAGCGACAGCAGAACTCGGGCTTCGTGCAATGCTGATATAGGCTGTGCAACAAGGCATGACTTTCTGTCTCGCTCATCTCGTCGATGCGCAGGGTGAACATATCATTGACGAAAAGGGCTTTCTTGCCGCTTTCCGGATGGGTGCGCACAACGGGGTGGCGCACTTCGGTCAAAATGCTGTCATCCCATGTGTAGGTAATAGCGGTTTTTTTATCGAATTTTTCTTTCGTGCCCTCCACCGTATAGGCGTCGGAGGCCGAATGAATGGCGAATAATCCGCCGAGCTTTTCTTTCATCGCGTCGGGCAAGCGCTCATAGGCGACATGCTGATTGGCAAAAACCGTGTCGCCGCCATAGGGCGGAATGATTTTGCCATAGAGCATGGAGCCCATGGAGGGGCACTCTTGAAACGTATTATCCGAATGCCAGCCCGTGCCAAAAGACGCGCTTTCGCCTTTGGGTTTTAAAACTTTGGTAATTTCGGGCGCGTGCTCCAGACCATCGACAATGGGGTGAACTTCCAAGGCGCCAAAACGGCGCGCAAAAGCCACTTGTTGGTCGAGGGTAATGTCTTGATCGCGAAAAAATAAAACGCCGTGGTCTAACAGGGCGGTGTGAACAAAGGCAAATTCCGCCTCGGTCACATTTGCCAAATTCAAACCAGAAATTTCGGCACCACAAGTGCCCGTTAAGGGATGAAGAGACAGTTTCGTCATATGCGCAGGCCTCAGCTATAAAGGGCATAAGCCGCATGCACGGCTCCCAAAGTGGCACCGATAAGCAAAATCAGCGTGGCGATAAAGCCAAGCATGAAACCGCGTCCGCGTTTGTCGGACGCCTGATAATAGCCGAGCGCAAAAAAGATCCGACCGATGGGAAAAAAGACGCCAATCACGCCAGCCCAAAAATCAGAAATGGTTAGAGCGAAAAGCCAGAGAGACGGCAGGAAAAGAACCATCATCTCAACCGTATTGGCATGCACTCGCAGAACGCGATTAAATTCTTCTGGGCCCGTCATCGTCGGGGCCTGAATTTCATGCTTGCGCCGCGCTGCGCCCACACGGGTGGCCATCCAAAAATAGATGAACAGCGTGAGCAGGGTGACCAAAGCGGCCAAAGGATATTCAAACATAGGTAACTCCATCTGGATAAAGACGACGCCCCTTCTAAAGAAGGCGGGCTATTTAAATTTTCGGGGTTTCACGAGGCTTGGTTTTTTTGATAATCCCCGTGAACGTGGTCAATATTGTATCGCCGATATAAATTTGTCCACGAATAAAAATCAGGCTGCGCGTGGCGCGGGTAATTTCGCCATCGGCATAAACCACTTCGCCAAGCGGCGCAGCGCCTGCGATGAAATCGGTCTGGCAGGTCAGCGTCACTGAATGCATGTCTTTCAGCTCATCATGGGCAATTACAAAAAGCGCATAATCGGCGAAAGTCATCAGCAGGCCGCCATGCAAAAAACCACCGCCGTTCATGTGTCCTTCATGACAAACAAAGGCGGAGCGATGTTTGCCGGGCTCTGCATTGAGTTTCATGAAAAACGGGCCAGAGGCATCTTCAAAAGGGTCGTTGCCGTCCCAGTTTTCCCAGCCAGCTAATTGTGGGGGGGGTGTTATTAACGTCATTTGTATCATCTCCGTAAACAGGCTCTGGCGGGAGATTAGTAGAGTTTTCAGACGACGCAAGCCCTAATCGAGCCTGTCGCCAAACTAGCTCAGGCGGATTATTTTTCCGCGCGGGAGAGCGCATAGCCCGTGCCGCGCACCGTGCGAATAACAACGGTTTCCGGGGCTTTTCGGTCTGCCGCCTTGAGCGCTCGGCGCAGTCGGCTCATGTGCACATCCACTGTGCGGTCTTCGACATAAATGCCGTGTCCCCACACGCGGTCGAGCAATTGCTCGCGGCTGAACACACGTTCCGGGCTTTCCATCATCAGCGCCAATAGATGATACTCCTTTGGGCCGAGGTGGATATTTTTGTCGCCCCGCCTGACCTGCATGGTCAGCGGATTTAACGCGAGGTCTTCAAAAGTCAAAATCTCGTCGGATAAGGTCGGCCGCGCACGACGCAGCAAAGCTTTCACGCGCGATACCAGCTCGCGCGGCGAAAACGGCTTGGTGATATAATCGTCGGCGCCAATGTCGAGCCCCAGAGTGCGATCGCTCTCTTCGCCGCGCGCGCTCAATAGAATAATGGGAAGGGCTTTGGTTTCGGCGCGAGAGCGCAAAATGCGGCACACATCAATGCCCGAGGCCTCCGGCATCATCCAATCCATGACCAGCAAATCGGGCGCCCCTTCGGTTGCCATAAGGATGGCCTCGGCGCCATTTTCGGCTTGGGAAACCTCGAAGCCTGCGGTCTCTAAATTGTAACGCAGCAGCTCTAATTGGGCTGGCTCATCATCTACAATAAGAACTTTGGCAGACATTCAATATCCCTCTTTAGGCGCCTTTTTGGGTGCCGCTGCTCTCATCGGCTTTAGGGCGGTCATCGCTGGGCAGCGTGCCGTTGACGAGGAAGTAAACTTGCTCGGCAATCCCCGTGGTATGATCGCCAATGCGTTCGATGTTTTTGGCGATGAACAATAAATGCGAGCTGACTTCCGCAACTTCCGATTGCGCCGAAATCATCGCCAATAAATCGCGATACATGCTGGTGTGCAATTGGTCGACTTGCTGGTCGCGGTCCCAGACGTCCATCGCCAAATCGGCATCGCTGGTGGCATAAGCATCGAGCACTTGATTCAGCATTTGCTGCACCAGGCTGGCCATGCGCGTCAGGCTGATGCTGTCCGCCCGATTGGTTTCGCTATCGATAATCACCCGACTGCGTTTGGCGATATTTTTGGCATAATCGCCAATGCGTTCCAGCACGGAAGCAATTTTAACGGCGGCAATAATGCGGCGTAAATCAGTGGCCATGGGCGAGCGGATGGCGATGATTTCAATGGCGCGCTCATTGAGATGAAACTCCAGCGCATCCAGCTCTTTATCCTTGGCGATAAGCGCGTCGATGGGGGCCGGGTTGCGCGCGTCTAATAATTCGGTGGCGGCCGCCAATTGTTGTTCCGCCATGCCGCCCAATTGGGCAATCATGCGGTTTAATTCGGCGAGGTCGCGGTCGAACGCGGTGACGATATGTTGGTCTTCCATTAGCCAATCTTCCCTGAAATATAAGCTTCGGTTTGTTGGTTTTTTGGGTTGGTGAAAATCTGCTGCGTCGCCCCATGCTCGACCACATTGCCGAGGTGAAAATAAGCGGTGCGTTGCGAAATCCGCGCCGCCTGTTGCATCGAATGGGTCACAATCACAATGGTATAATCTTTGCGCAGCTCTTCCATCAGCTCCTCAATCACCGCTGTCGCAATCGGGTCCAGCGCCGAGCAGGGCTCATCCATCAACACGACATCTGGGCTTACCGCAATGGCGCGCGCGATGCACAGGCGTTGCTGCTGGCCGCCCGAAAGACTGGTGCCGCTGGCGCTCAACCGATCGCTGACTTCGGCCCATAGGCCGGCGCGTTTCAAGCTGCTTTCGACAATATGGTCTAATTGCTCGCGGCTTTGCGATAGCCCATGAATACGCGGGCCATAGGCGACATTATCGTAAATCGATTTTGGAAAGGGGTTGGGTTTTTGAAACACCATGCCGACGCGGGCGCGCAATTCCACCACATCAATATCTGAGCTGTAAATATCTTGGCCATCAATGGCGATATTGCCGTTCACGCGGCAGCCGTCGATGACGTCATTCATCCGATTGATGCAGCGCAAGAAAGTCGACTTGCCGCAGCCGGAAGGGCCAATGAGCGCCGTCACTTGGTTGGCGTTGACGTCGAGGTCAATGCCGTGCAAAGCCTGCGCCTCGCCGTAGAAAACATCGACGCCGCGGGCTTCAATTTTAATTTTTGGGTCTGTCGTGTCGTTCATTTTACCATCGTTTCTCAAACCGTTTGCGGAAATAAATTGCCGTCGCATTGACCAGCAAAAGCAGGCTCAATAAGACCACAATGCCAGCGCTCGTGCGCGCCATAAAGGCGCGTTCGGGATTGTTCGCCCACATGTAAATTTGCGCCGGTAAAACCGTCGCCTTGGCGGTGACATCGGTCGGCACATCGACGATAAAGGCCATCATGCCAATCATCAAGAGCGGCGCGGTTTCCCCCGCCGCCTGCGCCAGACCAATAATCGTGCCGGTTAAAATACCCGGCATCGCCAGCGGCAGAACATGATGCATAATCACCTGCAAGCGCGACGCTCCCACACCCATGGCGGCTTCGCGAATGGACGGGGGGATGGCCGCAAAAGCGGCGCGGGTTGGGATGATGATGCGCGGCAGGGTCATCAGCGCCAATACCAGCCCGCCAACCAGCGGGGCCGAGCGTGGCATGCCAAAGAAATTAATGAAGACCGCAAGCCCCAAGAGGCCAAAGACAATCGAGGGCACGGCCGCAAGATTGTTAATATTAACCTCAATGATGCGGGTGAGGCGATTTTTAGGGGCGATTTCCTCGAGGTAAATCGCCGCCATAACGCCCAAGGGAAAACTCGCCAAAAGCGTGACCAGCAGCGTCCATAGCGTGCCAACCAAAGCGCCGCGCAGGCCCGCCAGCTCAGGCTCACGGCTATCGCCATTGGTGAAAATTTTTGTCGCAAATTTGCGGCTAATGCGGCCTTCGGCGACCAATTGATCGAGCCAGGCCAAATCTTGGTTCGACACAACGCGTTCGTTTTCTGGCAGCTCGCGGTCAATCACCCCTTTTAACAAAAGGTCGATATCATCCGAAAAAGTGACCGGCAGGCGAACGCTTGTACCGAGGCTCGAAGGATTGGCCAAAACATAATCGCGCACATCGTCGCTGGCGCCAAGGGAGAGTAATTTGCCAAGCGCGCGTTTATCGCGTCGGCCTTGCACGTCGGGAAATTGAGCCCGCAGCGAGGCGCGTGCCAGCCCCCGCCAATCGCTATCGGCCAGATTTTGCGTATCGATATGGCGTTCGCTAATCTCTATATCCAAGGTCACATAATGTTGGGTAAAGGCGGGCAGTGACGAAATTAAAATCGAGCCCATGAGAAACAGCAAAATAAGCCCCGCCGTGCAAATGGCACCGATGCCAAAAGCTTTAAAGCGGGTTTCGGCGCGATAGCGTTTCGCCAATTGGGCTTTTCGGGCGTCGGTTTGGGAAAACTCAGTCATATTGCTCTCGGTATTTATTAACCACATAAAGCGCAAGAATATTCAGCGCTAGGGTGATGAAAAACAGCACCAGCCCAAGCGCAAAAGCGGCCAGGGTTTTGGCGCTGTCGAACTCTTGGTCCCCGACCAGCAACATGACAATTTGCACGGTTACCGTGGTCACGCTTTCAAACGGATTGGCGGTTAGATTAGCGGCAACGCCAGCCGCCATCACCACAATCATAGTCTCGCCAATGGCCCGCGAAATGGCCAGAAGAATGGCGCTCACAATGCCTGGCAGAGCGGCCGGCAGCACCACTTGTTTAATGGTCTCAGAATGGGTGGCACCCAGGGCGGCAGCGCCATCGCGCAGGGTTTGCGGCACCGCGTTGATGACGTCATCGGAAAGCGAGGAGATGAAGGGGATAATCATAATGCCCATGACAAGACCGGCCGCCAGTGCCGATTCCGACGATAGGGTGAGGCCAATATCGGCACCGCCATCGCGTAAAAACGGCGCCACCACCAAGGCAGCGAAAAAGCCATAGACGACGGTCGGAATGCCCGCCAGCATTTCAATGCCCGGCTTGGCGACGCCGCGCAATCTTGGGCTGGCATATTCCGACAGATAAACCGCCGACATTAGACCGATGGGCACGGCCACGACCATGGCGATGAGGGTAATCATCAAAGTGCCCGCAAAAAGCGGTATCGCCCCGAAAGAACCTGAGCCGCCAGCTTGGTCTTCGCGAATGGCGATTTGCGGCGACCAATGCAGGCCGAAAAGAAACTCACTGACCGAGACGGTGGCGAAAAACCGGATGGTTTCAAAAATCAGCGATAAGACAATGCCAACGGTCGTCAGCACGGCGATGGCGGAGGCGACGAGCATAATCCATTGCGCCACTCGCTCGACCGAATGGCGGGCGGTGAAGCGCAGCGCGATTTTACGAACGCCCAGTCCCGCGCCGGCGATTGCCAAGAGCAACACGGCGAGACTGCGGGCTTGTAAAGAGCGCGCCACTAAATCGGCGTAATAAGTTGTCGCTTCGGCAATCGTGTCGTCGATGAAAGCGGCGCTGATGGAGCCCGCATAATAGGCCTTTGTTTTGGCAATCATGACGTTTAATTCGCCGAGGGAGGCGGTATTGGCGCGCGCTTTTAAAAAGCTCTCCAATAAAGCGTCGATGACCAGCGGCGAGACGCCGGTCCAGACAACCAAGAGAACAATGGGAATGAATGTGGCGCAAATAACCAGAAAGCTTGCGTGATAGACATCGCGCGAATGTTGTTTCTGACTGACACCATGTGCCCCAGATGCCAGCTTATGAATGCGCCGACGGCCAAAGAAAAACGAGAAAAGGCCCAACCCGACAAGACAAAGAAAGAGGGAGCTAGCGCTCATAGGGTTGGCCTTTTCATAGCCGACTGGCACCCGCCAGCCCGCGTTAGATTACATCGATAGTTTTGTCAGATTCTGACCATCTTTGCGATATTTTAAACGCTCTTGGCGCGGCAGAGGAATAAGCCCTTTGTCGAGCAAATAGCCGTCTTCGCCGAAAGCGTCTTCGCTGGTGAACTCACGCACATATTCCAAAATGCCGGGCACTGTGCCCACATGCGCTTGTTTAATGTAGAAATAAAGCGAGCGGGAGATGCCGTATTTTCCATCGGCAATATTGTCGAAACTCGGCACGACGTCTTCGACAATGGCCCCGCGAATTTTCTCGGCATTTTGGTCGAGAAAGCTAAAACCAAACACCCCGACGGCGCGTGAATTGGCGGCCAGTTTCGAAACCATGAGGTTGTCATTCTCGCCCGCATCAATCCAGCCGCCATCTTCGCGAATGGTTCGGGTGAGTTTTTTCCAGAGAGATTTATCGGTTTTCTTTAAGGCTTTCATATGAGGAAAGGAATTGGCGCCTTTGGACATAGCTAATTCTTGAAACGCATCGCGCGTGCCCGAGGTTGGGGGCGGGCCCAGAATTTCAATTTTCATATCCGGCAAGGAGGCATCAATATCGCTCCACTTTTTGTACGGATTGGCAATCGGCGCACACCATGCGGCTTGGCACGGCTTATTGGGGTCTGGCACAAGTTTGGCGGTGGCCAGATAAATTTGTTTGCGGGTCAGTTTTAGTGGCACACCGTTGCGCGCATTGGCCAGAACAATGCCATCAAAGCCGATAACAATTTCGGTCATGTCGATGCCATTGGCTTGGCATTTATCAAATTCTTTTTTCTTAATCCGGCGGGACGCATTGGTGACATCGGGATGCTGCAAGCCAATGCCCGAGCAGAATAATTTCAAGCCGCCGCCAGACCCCGTGGCTTCCACAACCGGGGTTTTAAACTTGCCCATCCGCCCGAATTGTTCGGCCACAGAAGTGGCAAACGGAAACACGGTGGAAGAGCCGACCACTTCTATTTGGTCGCGCGCGTGGGCATGGACGGGGATGGAAATCGCCATAGCGAGGATGGAAAGGGATAAGCCAAATCTAGTCATCATAGAACTCCAAAATTAACACTAGTTTCACAGGCAAGCACCATGCTTGTTAAACCTGCTGACAAGCGCACCATGGCGGGGTTTCGAGACCCTTGTGTGACGTCCATGTTACAGTTTTATGAAGGCGGGGCGGCTAGCTTGAAAAAGCTGGGCACAGCCTAGCCATAGACTAGCTCATAGCCTAGCTATCGCGGCGCAAACTCACGCAAAAGCTGGTTTTTCCAGCGGCGCTGGTAATCCGCAAACGGCCAAGGTGTCGGTTGACAATATGCTTCACAATCGCCAGTCCCAGCCCCGTGCCGCCCATTTGGCGGGATCTTCCGGCATCGATTCGATAAAACCGTTCGGTCAGCCGAGCGATATCTTGCGGGTCGATGGTGGGCCCTTGATTGACGACGTCGACGCATAGGAGGTTTTGCGCCGTCGTTTCGTCTAGGCGGAAAGCCAAGTCTATTTGGCTGCCAGTGTCGCCATATCGAATGGCGTTCTCGATGAGGTTTTGAAACACTTGGCGTAATTCGTCCGCTTTGCCGAAAACATTTAGCTGGTCGGCCGAGAGGTTATCGTGCAACTGCCATTGAAAGCTCATTTGCTTGGCTTGAGACTGCGCTGAGAGAGCCTCTACGGTTTGCTCGACGATTGCGTATAGAGCTACTTGGTCATTTGGCGTGCGATGCTCGATGGCCTCCACGCGCGAAAGCGATAAGAGGTCGTCAATCAGGCGCTGCATGCGCTCGGCTTCCGATTGCATAATGGCGAGAAACTTCTCGCGCGTCTCGGGGCTTTCGCCCGCGCCCTCTTTGAGGGTTTCGATAAATCCCGATAGGGCGGATAACGGCGAACGCAGCTCGTGGCTGACATTGGCGACGAAATCCGAGCGAATGCGGTCGACCGACACAGTGTCGGTATTATCCAGAATAACCACCAGCACATGAGTTTCTTCGAAAGGGGCGACGCGCAACTGAAACTCGCGGCGCAGCTTATCGGTGCGAAAATAAGTCAGCTCGCTCACCATCGCTTGGTCGCGCGCGGCGCGCAAAGTCTCGACAAAATCTTCATGGCGAATAAACCGTTCCATCGGATAATTGGCGATTTGCTGGCCGAGCAGGGCGAACATTTTATCATTGGCCGCCACGACGACCCCGCGCGCATCCAAGAGGGCGCAGGCTTCGTCTATCCATAAAGCCATATTGGCAAATCTATCTTCAATAGCCGTCATGGGTATCTCTTTACATTTGGTCTTACATTTCGACCGGTGGCTTGGGGGTGGCGCCACGAGGAAGGTCTAGCACAGTCGGGGTCAGAGAAGCAAAATCGCTTCGACGGTGGCATCGGGCACGTTTACTTTCCATTGCGACAAATTGGGTGTTGCGCTGTGGCGGCGGAGCAGTTAGAAACCTCAATCAGTGGGGCCCGTAGCTCAGGTGGTAGAGCAACTGACTTTTAATCAGTGGGTCGAAGGTTCGAATCCTTCCGGGCTCACCATTGTTTTCTCATCGCAATAGATATCTAGCCGTTGGATTAACCTTCCAGCCGCGCGACTGGCTTTTGGCTTAAATAAATACGCTGAGCCCCATCACCGAGAGGGTGGCGACAACCGGAATCACCACAGTGACCACGCCGACATCTTTATAGGCTTGTTTATGCGTCAGCTGCGTGACCGTCAGCATGGCGATAACCGCGCCGCAATGGGGCAGGCTATCGAAACCGCCGCTCGCCATGGCCATAATGCGGTGCAATTGCTCGACCGGAATGCCCATCGCCAAATAGCTATCGGCCATGGTCGCCATGAAAATTTGCAAGCCCCCAGAAGCCGACCCGGTAATCGCCGAGACCACAGAGACCGAAGCAAAAGCTGATATTTTAGGCGGTAAGCCCGAGTTCAACATGGCCGAAGAGAAATCTTGAAAGCCGATGGTTTGCACCACAATGCCACCAAAGCCAATAACCGCAGCGGTGTTAAGCAAGGGCATGACCGCGTCATTAGTGCCTTCGCCGAACACCGTCAGCGCTCTGCCATGCAAGGTGGGGAATAAAGCATAAGCCAAAACACTGCCCAGAATGAGCGATAGGCTCGGCCAGAAAATCGATTGTTTGGAGGCAAAACCTATCACTTCCGCCACCATGCCCTCGCTTGGGGCCAGCCCCGCCGATAGCAAAAGCCGCGGCAAGAGAATGGTCGCGATGACGCTGACCAGAGGAATAATGGCGATTTGCCATTTGGGCATGTCGTCGCTGGCGACAATGTTTTCTACTTTATCTCGCGGGCCCGGCTCAAAGCCCTCGCCATTGGTTTGGGCGATTTTGCGTTGCCGCTCCAAATACACCATGCCGAGGCCAAACATAATGGCGCCCCCGACCAGTCCCAAAATAGGGGCGGCGAATAAATCTGTGCCGAGTTTCACCGAGGGGATGACATTTTGAATGGAAGGCGTTCCAGGCAGGGCGGTAAGAGTGAAAGTGCCCGCGCCCAAAGCCAAGGCCGCGCAAAACAAACGCTTGGGAATATCGGCCTGTTTCAACAAGCTGAGCCCCAAAGGATACATGGCAAAAATCACCACAAACACAACCACGCCGCCATAGGTCAGCGCCGCCGAAGCCAAAACGGTAATCCATAAAGCCCGATGCGCGCCAAGCCGGTCGACCATTGCCAAAGCGATGGAGGTGGCCGCTTTGCTTTCGCCCATCACGCGACCGAATATGGCGCCGGCGATAAACAGGAGAAAGAAACGGCCAGCAAAACTAAACGTGCCCAGCGGCCCAGAGGCATAATGTTGAGACAAAGCTTCGTGGACGGGAAGGCCATTGGTGAGAGCCACAACCAGGCCGCATAAAAGCGACGCGAATAAAATGTTAACCCCACGTAACGCGAGAAAAATAAGCAAAGCCAAACCGGCCAGCAAACCCAAATAAGCCATATATATACCCTCCCCAAAAACAAGAGCTTAAGCCAGATTTGCGAAGTTGCAATGCGGCGTTTACAGCGTCGCCTTTTAGGCTATGGTTTGGCTTCACCTTTTGGGAGGCCTAAATGGCGCAGTATCAGTTAGACGGCAAGATGAAGTTTGTATATGGGCTCGGTGCCGCGCCATTCGGGATTAAGGAAAACGGCTTTAGCTATTTCCTGCTGATATTCTATTCGCAAGTTTTGGGCTTGCAGCCGTTTCTAACCAGTCTGGCCCTGACCATCGCCATTGCAGTAGATGCGATTACCGACCCGCTTATCGGCTATTGGTCCGATAATCTACGCTCCAAATGGGGCCGCCGACACCCGTTTATGTATCTTTCCATCGTGCCGATTTGCCTCAGCTATGCGGTTATGTGGAACCCGCCAAGCCTGGTGTTGGACGATCAAATGAGCCTGTTTTTCTATCTGCTTTTCTGCGCCGTGCTTATTCGTGTGTTCCTGACTTTCTTCGAAGTGCCCAGCACCGCGCTGATATCCGAGCTAACCAGCGATTATGATACGCGCACAGAGCTTATGGGCCTGCGCTTTATGTTCGGTTGGTTGGGCGGCATTGGCATGGCGTTTTTGGCCTATTCGACGTTTCTTGCGGCCAATGAAAATGGCAATGGCATTTTGCAAGCCGGGGGCTATGTCAAATACGGGCTGGCTGCCTCGGCGTTAATGTTTGTCGGCATGGTGGTGTCTTCTTTGGGCACCCATAGGGCGATACCGCATCTGCATATGCCGCCGGAAAAAACTAAAGTCACCCCCCGCATGGTGGCGGGCGAAATTTTCGAAGTCTTTAAGAATAAGAACTTTCAAGCGCTTTTTCTGGCCTCGATTTTCTTCGGCACGGCGTCGGGTTTCACCGCTTCCTTGAGCATTTATTTCTCGACCTTTTTCTGGGAATTACAGCCTTCGCAGCTCGCCATTTTCACTATTTTTCAAGCGATTGCAGCGATTTGTGCCGTGCCCATCGCGCGGTTGCTGGGCAGACGGTTTGATAAAAAACGCGCCGCTTTGGGCAGTTTCGTGGTGATGTTGCTCATCGGCCCCTCGATGTGGCTATCGCGGTTAGCGGGGCTGCTGCCCGAAAATGGCTCCGACGCTTTATTCCCGATTTTGCTGACCCATAATTTCCTGCAAGTGCTGATTATCATCGTGTTTTACATCCTCTTCGGCTCGATGATGGCGGATGTGGTGGAAGATAGCGCGGTCGATACGGCGCGGCGCAATGAGGGGGTTATTTTTGCCGCACGCGCCTTTGCGGGCAAAATGGTGGCGGGCATGGGCATTTTATTGGCCGGCCTTGTGCTGACACTCATCAACATGCCGCGCAACGCTCAGCCGTCGGAAGTGGCGCAAGAGACCCTCGTCGATTTGGTGCTATACGCGGTGCCCATTGAAGCGTTTTTCTATATCGCGGCGTTTTTCATGATGATGCGCTATCGCATCACGCGGCGTCGGCATGGCGAGAACGTGGAAAAAGTAGCGCAGATATAATCGGTTAGGCTTGCAGTTCGGCAATCGTGCGATTGGCCGAGATAATGCGGTCCGATAGGGTGATGGAGATGAGCTGCAAGAGCGCATCGATAACCGGATCATTGGCCGCTTCTAGCTTGTCATAGGTTTCACGCGACAGCCCATAGACTGTGGTGGCGCCGCGCGCGATAAGCTCGGCGCTGCGGGTTTCTCGGCGCACAAAGCCCATTTCGCCCAGCATCGTGTGGCGCATGAAAGAGTAAATGCGGAACGGCTGATTGGGCACATCATAACTCACCACATCCACACGGCCGATATCGAGGAAATATATGTCATCGGCTTCCTCGCCTTGCGAGCAGATAATATCGCCAGATTTATACTCAATGCGGTCGAGGGAGGTAAACAGCCTGTTGGCCATTTCTGCGCTGCCGAGGCGGGTTTCTAGCCAGCCTTGCAGGGAAACCCGACTGCCTTCGAACTCTCGTTCGCGCAGCAGGTTTTCTTCAATGGCTTCCATGGCATCGTAAATCGCCGCGTAATTTTGGTCGGCAATGAGGGTTGGCGAGCGGCGCAGCAGGCGCGCGACGGTAGTTTGTTCTTTATTCGGCAATTCAATGGTCGATATGGAAGCGTTTTGCTTGTCTGCCGCGAGGAAAATCTTCTGCAGAATTTGCTCGGCCGAAGCATCAACGCCGCTGACGTGTTTAAACGACAAGATAACGTGGCGAATGGGCGAGGATTTATCTTGCAGGTCGCCTTTAATCTTAGTGTAGAAATTATGCGCCGTGCCAAAGAACAAAAACCCTTGCAACTCATAAATCCGTATCGATTGGTTGAGATTGCTCAAATAGGCTTCTTCATCGGCTGAGCGAACGATGCGCGAGCGATAGCCTTCGCCAGACATTTCTTGGCGCACCACAGAAACAAAACTGGCGCGCGCGGCAAATAAAATGCAGCCACACACAATGCCCAACACAAGGCCAAAGATAAATCCGGCATACAGCGTGGTGGACGCGATGAGCAGCAAAAGAATATATTCATTGCGGTCGAGCATGGAATAAGTTTCGCCAATCCAGCGATAAGCGATTTGCACACCGAGGAATAAAATCATCGCCGCCAGAGCTATTTTCGGCAGTAAAGAAATAACACTGCCGCCAACCACCAGCACCACGCCACATACCAAAGAGGTGACCACGGCAGCGACCGGAAAACGGCTCCGCTTGCCCGCGTTCAACAGCGAACGGCTGAGCGACACAAGGCCAATAAATCCACCTAAAAAACCTGATAAACCAATGGCATAACCATGGATTTTAAGCTCGTGGTTTAAATCGCTATCGATGTTTTTATCCATCTCAATGCCGGCGATGATAAGCAGAATAGACAGAGCCGTAACGGTGACCGTCACAATTAATTCGGGCAGAAAGCTGACCAAATGAGACCATAATTGCGCGGTGAAAATACCGTGTAGCGGTGGGAAAAACACGTCAGCCTGGCCGCCACCGCTTAGCAAAATCCCCAAATCTTGGCCCTGTGCCAGCGATATGCCTTGATAGGATAGAACCCCGTGAATGGCGAAAATACTGACAAAAATACCCAAGGGCAGGGCCATTTGGCTGGTGCTGAAATGGGTAAGCGCCCAAAAGAACAGCGCGAAACCCACCAGACCGACCAATTTGATGGATTGTAATTCGGAAAACTCAGAGCTCAGCAATTGCGGAATCGTCAGCCCCGTGGCCAGATAGAACGCGCCATTGATCATCAAAAAGCCCGCCGCCGCTAAAAAGCCACCGGCCACAGAAACCGGCACAAAGCGGACGATATTGCCCCATTTAAAGCGCCCCATAAGAAACATCGTCAGGGCGGTCACCAAAGTTGCCAGACATAAAGCCGACAAAGAGAACAGGGCTAATTCTTTACCCTGCAGCCCCGATTGGCTGGCCGATTGGGAGACAACGACGATAAAACTAGCCAGAACCGCAACCGTATTGCTATCGGGGCCCGCGATGGAAAAGCGAATGCCCGACTTTAACGCCACCACCATAACCGTGGCGATGGTGGTAATCAGCGAGGCGCCGATGGTGTAATTGATATAGGGCGATAAATCGGGCGAGGAGAACAGCAAAGCCCCGTAGGACAGGGCATAGGTCAGCGATAAAAGCGCAATGGCAATGCCCGCGCCTAAATCTGATTTAGCTGCCTTGGAAAAGATACTCAACTCACACGCCTCCGATACCGAATCAAAGGATAGCACTAATCCCCATCGGACGCGCGGGCTACTATGGTTTAGACGTTCACCGACAGCCCCGCCATATCGGCAAGACCGGCGGCCATTTTCTCGGTGGTTGCGCCGCGCACCAGGCGTTTGTTGCCGGCATAGGCTTTCGGATGCAGGGCTTGCAGGGCTTTCGCTTTTTCCATGGCCCGCGCCATCAACTGGTCGGCTGGCACGGCTTCGTCTAGAAACCCAGCTTCAATGGCGGTTGGCGTATCGATGAGCTCGGCGCCGACAAAACACATATCGAGATATTTATTGTTGATTTTAAACTCGGCTAAATCTTGCCCGAAAGGCGGCAAGACCATACCAATGGCGCTCTCGTTGAGGCCGTAGCGCGCCTCGCCCTCCGCCCCAATGCGATAATCAGCGCTGAGCATTAACAAGCCACCTGCGGCAATGCCGTGGCCCGGCGAGGCGATAACCACAGGCTTGTCATTGCCAAAAACCCGGGTCAGAAATTGGCCGCCCATGCCCACCATATCGGCGACACGGTCTGGCTGTTCTTTCATCACTTTCAAATCAAAGCCCGCACACATGGCGCGGCCTTCGCTGGTCAGCACAATCACGTCGGCTTTGGCTTCGGCTTCATCGAAACAAGCGTTTAAGGCTTCCATCATGGCGAAGCTGAAAGCATTGGCCTTGCCGTCATTCAGGCTGATAATGGCAATGCCATCTTCTATTTTCAGGGTTGCGAATTGGCTCATGAGGGGCTCCTTTTGGTAAAAAACACATATAGGCGTAGCACAATGGCAGCCCAAATCAAGATGATGAGTGCCATCGGTTTGGCATCCGGCGTGCCGACGCCGCCGGTATAAGTGACCGCAAAAACAAAGGCCAGATAATGCACGCCAAATTTATGCAGCCGACGCCAATGGGTCGTTCCCAAACGACGAATGGCGCCATCGGTAGAGGTTGCCAACATGGCAAACATCGCCACATAGGCGCCGCCGCCCACAATCAACGTCTCGAGGCTGGTCGGGCGCTGCGACAATATGAGGAAAATCACCAAAGCCGCTAGATGGATGATATGCGCCACGCCAAAGCTAATGCCCGCATTGCGGCGGTTCTGGCGCAGCCATGTGGTGGCTTTATTTTGGGTCAGCTGATATAGCGGCGACGCTAAATAGACAGCGAGAAACAAAAAGAAGGAAAACCGAGCCGTATAGCGCGCCCAAAGCTGCCAGGTTTCGACCTGCGGCGGCGCGCCGAGAAATAAAGCCAGCAGCAAAGCGACACTGGCCAAAAGGGTGAAGGCTATCCACCTTGGCAGGCTTTGGGGCGCCAAGGCATATCCGTTTTCGCGTTTTATCATATCCATTCCCGTTTATATTCTTGTGGCTTTTTGACACAGAAAAATTCCGTGTGTTTCGCGGCTGTCTGGCATAGTTTAGGGGCAATCGAGGGAGATTGTCATGGCTTATCGCGCACCAACCACGGAAATTAAATTCGCACTCATGCAAGAGGCGGGTTTTCAACGCTTAATCGATAGCGGAAAATTCGAAGACCTATCCGATGATTTGCTCGACGCGATTTTGGACGAAGCGGCGAAATTAGCCAATGATGTTGTCGCGCCCGCCAGCTGGGATGGCGACCAAAAAGGCTGCCAATTGACCGACGATGGCGTGCGTGTGCCAGAGAGTTTCAAACAGGCTTACACAAAATACGTCGAAGGCGGCTGGCCGACGCTGGCCGCACCAAGCGCCTATGGCGGGCAAGACCTGCCTTTGTCGCTTTCCAATGCGGTCACCGAAATGATGAACGCCAATATTGGTTTTCAGCTGTGCCCCATGTTGTCGAACGGCGGCATGGAAGCGCTGGCCGCCCATGCCTCTGACGCGCAAAAAGAGAAATATCTGCACCGCGTGGTGTCTGGCGAGTGGTCGGCGACAATGAATTTGACCGAGCCCCATGCCGGCTCCGACGTCGGCAATATTCGCGCCAAAGCCGAGCCGCAAGACGACGGCTCGTATAAAATTACTGGCACGAAAATTTACATTACCTATGGCGATCACGACATGGTCGAGAATATCGTCCATCTGGTTTTGGCACGCACTCCCGGCGCGCCTGAGGGCACCAAAGGCATCTCGCTTTTCGTTGTGCCAAAATTCTTTGTTAATGACGACGGCTCTTTAGGCGAGCGCAATGATGTGAAATGCATCGGCTTGGAAGACAAGCTTGGCATTCACGCCAGCCCCACCTGCGTGATGGCCTTTGGCGAAAACGACGGCGCTATCGGCTGGTTGGTCGGCGCAGAAAATCGTGGCATGGCCTGCATGTTCACCATGATGAACAATGCGCGCCTGCACGTTGGGCTGCAAGGGGTCGGGGTGGCGGAAGCTGCCACGCAGCACGCTTTGGCCTATGCGCTGGACCGCAAACAAGGGCGCGCACCTGGCGCTGGCAAAGACGATAATGATGCGGTCTCGATTATCCATCATCCAGATGTGCGCCGCATGTTGCTGACCATGCGCGCGCTCACCGACGCGTCGCGCGCCATTTGCTATGAAAACGGCGTGATGGCAGATATTGCCGAAGCCACGGGCGATGAAGCCGCGCGCGCCAAAAATGATTTGCTCACGCCTATCTCAAAAGCCTTTAGCACCGACATTGCCAATGAAGTGGCGGCGATGGGTGTGCAAGTGCATGGCGGCATGGGCTTCGTAGAAGAAACCGGCGCCGCGCAACATGTTCGCGACGCCCGCATTCTGACCATTTACGAAGGCACCAACGGCATTCAAGCGATGGATCTCGTGGGCCGTAAATTGCCGCTCGGCAATGGCGCCATTGTGGCCGACTATATGGACGAAATGCGCGAGACGGCTGAAACTTGTAGCCAATCCAACAGCCCCGTATTGGTGGATATGGCCGAGCGTCTGTCGGCCGCCATTGCGGTTTTGGACGACACAACGCAGTGGGTGATGGCGCAAAAAGGCTCGTTGGATGCGCTGGCTGGCGCGACGCCTTATTTGCGTTTGTTTGGCCTGGTGGCAGGGTGCCATTATTTGGCGCGTGGGGCCCATGGGGTGAGCACAAATGATGTGGAGCCGAATTTCGCGCAACGCAAAACCGCCTCGGCGCAATTCTATGCGCATAATCTTCTGTCCGCTGTTGGCGGTCTGTCGGATGCGGTAAAAGCGGGCAATGCCATGCTCGAAGAAATAGGTCTCGAAGCGCTGGCCAGTTAGGCGCGCGCGGTTTCCGTAACATTACGCAAAACTGTTTGATTTCGACTTTCGCGCAACGCCTCGTATACACTGAGGCTTGTTAGAAAGGTCGCTTTACTATGAGCCCATCCAGCCCCACTCCCTTTGGAGCCATTCTTCTTGCTGCCGGCAAGGGCACGCGCATGCGTTCGGCCTTGCCAAAAGTATTGCACGAAATTGCCGGGCGGCCGATGTTGGGCCACGCCATTGCGGCGGCGCGCCAAGCGGGCGCGGCGGAAATTCTTTTGGTGACATCGCCCGAACAAGACGATGTGCGCGCCTATGCCGATAGTTTAAAAGGCGCTTTGACGCATTGTATCCAGCAAGAGCAGTTGGGCACAGGCGACGCAGTGGCCGCGGCCTTTGATGCGGCCAAGAAACACCAACGCTTCGTGGTTATGTTTGGCGATACGCCTTTGATGCGGGCCGAGGTTTTGGCCGGTTTAGCGCTTCATACGGCGGAGCTGGCGGTGTTAGGGTTTGAGCCCGAAGACCCGGCCGCTTATGGACGCATTGTGATGCAGGGCGAAACGCCGACGCAAATTATCGAGTTTAAAGACGCCGATGCCGCCACCCGCAAAATTGGCTTATGCAATGGCGGTGCCATGGCGCTGAGCCAAGCGGCTTTGGCCAAATATCTGCCACAGCTGAAGAATGATAATGCCCAAGGCGAATATTATCTGCCAGACCTCGTGGGACTGGCGGCGCAAGATGGCGCCACCACTGGCTTGGTGATGGCCAAGCCAGAAGACACAATGGGCGTCGATAGTCGGGCCGGGCAGGCGAAAGCCGAAGGGCTGATGCAACGCCGCTTGCGCCAATCGTTTCTCGAAGCCGGCGTCGGTATGCAAGACCCCGATAGCGTGTTTTTAAGTTATGACACGCAAATAGATGCCGATGTGGTGCTCGAGCCGCATGTGAAAATCAACCCCGGTGTGCGCATCGCCAGTGGCACGATTATCAAAGCCTTCACTCATTTAGAAGGCGTGGACATTGGCAAAGATGCCCAAATTGGCCCCTATGCGCGCCTGCGCCCCGGCACGCAAGTGGGCGATGAGGCCAAGATAGGTAATTTCGTCGAAACCAAAAAGGCGATTGTCGGCAAGGGCGCGAAAATCAGTCACCTGTCTTATATCGGCGATGCCGAATTGGGCCACGAGGTGAACATTGGCGCGGGCACGATTACCTGCAATTACGATGGCTATAACAAACATGTGACGAAAATCGGCGCGGGCGCTTTTATCGGCTCCAACTCCTCTCTCATTGCGCCAGTCCAAATTGGCAAGGGTGCTTATTTGGGTTCGGGCTCAGCCATATCGAAAGATGTGCCAGACGATGCCCTGGTGGTCACCCGCGCGCGCGTGCGCGAGATAGCCGGCTGGGGCGCCAAGTTCCGCAATTCAAATAGCAAAAAGGACAAGTAATATGTGTGGAATTATTGGTGTCGTTGGCACGCAAGATGTCGGCCAACGAGTGTTTGATGGTTTGAAGCGGCTCGAGTATCGCGGCTATGACAGCGCGGGCATTGCCACTTTGGTGGAGGGCGAAATTATTCGCCGTCGCGCCGAAGGCAAGCTGGAGGCCTTGCGCCAAGAAATTGAAGCGCGTCCTTTCACTGGCAATATTGGCATTGGCCACACCCGCTGGGCGACCCATGGCCCGGCCATTAAAGCCAATGCCCATCCGCATCGTGGCCAGCATGTGGCGGTGGTGCATAATGGCATTATTGAAAACTACAAAGAGCTGAAACAACAGCTTCTAGCCGATGGCGTCAGCTTTACCTCCGACACGGATACGGAAGTGGTGGCGCATTTGTTTTCGCAAAACTTTAGCGCCCTTGGCGATATCCAACAGGCGGCCGCCAAAACTTTCGCCAGTCTGGAGGGGGCGTATGCCATCGCCATGATTGTGGAAGGCAAAGAAGATTTAATCATCGCCGCGCGCAAAGGCAGCCCCTTGGCTTTGGGCATGGGCGAGGGCGAGATGTTTTTGGGCTCGGATGCTTTCGCCTTAGCGCCCTTTACCAATAAAGTTTGCTATTTAAAAGACGGCGACTGGGCGATGTTGAGCCGCAGCGGCGCGCGAATTTTCGCGTTGAGCGAGGGCCACGAGCAAGAAGTCAGCCGCCCCGTAGAGGTGGTGGATGCCTCGGCGGCCATGGTCGATAAGGGCAATTATCGCCACTTTATGTCGAAAGAAATTCACGAGCAGCCCGAAGTTTTATCGCGCACGTTTGGACAATATATCGACCCCGAAGCCCGCGCGGTTTTACTGCCAGAAAACCAGCTCGATTTTGAAACCATCAATCGGGTGATTTTAGTCGCCTGCGGCACCGCTTATTTCGCGGCGCAAATTGCCCGCAATTGGATTGAGCGCTATGCCCGCATTCCCGCCAGCATCGATATTGCCTCGGAGTTTCGCTATCGCGACGCGCCGATGGATAAAGATTGTCTGGCCGTTTTCGTTTCGCAATCGGGCGAAACCGCCGACACATTAGCCGCGCTCCACCATTGCAAAGCCCATGGGCTGCAAACCATTGGCGTGGTCAATGTGCCCGAAAGCTCGATTTGCCGCGAGGTGGATGTGACCTTCCCGACTTATGCGGGGCCTGAAATCGGCGTTGCGTCGACCAAAGCTTTCACCGCGCAATTGGGCGCTTTGGCCTCTCTGGCCATCGGCCTCGGGCGGGTGAAAGGCACAATCGAAGCCGACGAAGAAGCCCGCCTCACAGACCTATTGCTCACCACGCCGCGCTTGGCCAATGAAGTTTTGGCCTGCGAAGACCACATCCGCGAGATTGCCAAAGGGTTTGCTGAGACGACGAGCGCTTTGTTTATTGGCCGCGCGACCATGTATCCGCTGGCTTTGGAGGGAGCGCTGAAGCTGAAAGAGATTTCTTATATTCACGCCGAAGGGTTTGCCGCCGGAGAATTGAAACACGGCTCGATTGCCTTGGTCGATGAAAACGTGCCGATTATCACCATTGCGCCAGATGATGAGCTGTTTGAAAAAACCATATCCAACATGCAAGAAGTCATGGCACGCGGCGGCAAAGTCATCCTGCTGGGCAGCGAGGCGGGAATAGCTAAAGCGGGCGAGGGCTGCATGGCACATATTGCTTTGCCCGCGTTAGACCCATTCATCACGCCGATGCTCTACGCTTTGCCTTTGCAATTGCTGGCCTATTATGCAGCCGTCACCAAAGGCACAGATGTCGACCAACCGCGCAATCTGGCCAAATCGGTGACGGTGGAATAGTCCGTCTAGCTAATTTTCAATAGTTTGAAATCTATTTCATATCTGTAGAAATCGACACTCGGAACCATAGCTATCGCATTTTTAATCTTTTGGTCATCCTCAAGCGCAATTATGCAACCGCGCACGGATTGTTTTTCCTCTGCGACCTGTGAAGAGATATATCCCATATAATTCAATATCTGGCCGACGACCCTGTCCGAGGCTCGGCCTCTTTTTAGTTCAATGACTAACAGTTCGGTCCCGTCTTTACGAATGGCAAGAATATCAATTCGGCCATTGTCAGTATCATATTCAACCCCGATATTCTCACCGCCTTCTTGAACAATTTTATATTCTTTTGCCAATAAAGTTTTGTCCCAATTGCTAACTAGAAAAGCTTGCAAATGCTTTTCTAACGCAAAGACGCTTGGGTCTTCGATATCGCTATTCGTGGCAATTATTTGAGGAGCCAAGCTCCCGGTTAGCAATTGTTCAATTTCATCTGCATGTTTAGTGATTTCGCTAACTGTCCCAATAGAACTTGACGAGTTCCGAAGTTCCTCACTCATGTCGGCTCTGGATATAGTTTGAGGGTGCCATTCAACGCCCCGTTGATGAGGGAGAGGGTGATTGGCGTCGAAAGCATAATTGCTGATTACCCTACCTACCCAATAGTTACCTTTCCCATCAGGACATAAAACCATGTCATCTATTCTTATTCCTTTGGCTATCCTCCATAGCATTCCGCAAGCCAAGCCGGCCGCAACTTTAGAAGCACCCGGGTTGTTCTTAAGATAAATTGGAATTTGTTGGCTTCGAAACTCTTGTCCCGTCTCTGTAAGGTCATTTTCAAGGGTTTGCGTGAAGCCCCAATTTCCACCAAAACAATTGCGCTGGTAACAATCCTCTGCGTAGGCGTGTTTGCTGCCTAAAATTATTCGATAGTATTTTCTACTCTGCATATCCTGATGTTCCTCAACTTTGATTGTTTTTCTGTTTTTGAAAGCGAGCTTTTAACCTGAAGAAGTTGGCACCATTAATCAAACTAAGTTTTATGCATAGAGTGGTTATTTCTGTTTTCCATCAGCATACAGCGACCTATATAAATGTCATGGAAGAGCTAACAGACGAGCAAAAGAAATTACGCGAGATGGTGTTGCAAGCGGTTGCAACGCTGACCCAGCAATATGGCGATGACGCCGAAGTGGTGGCAACTCTGCGCGCCGCTGAATTTGCCGCCCAAGGCGATGTGGAAGCCTTGCAGGCTTGGGATTTAATCATCGAGTATTTGGTGGCGCTTCGCGAGGGCAAGCCCGAAGCGACGGGCGATGCGCTAAACTAATGGCGTCTTTCGAACCCCTAACCATCTATTACAATGGCGCTTGTTCCCTATGCGGGCCCGAGGTCGCGGTCTATCAGCGCATGGTCAAAACCCACGGGTTAGACAATATATATTTTCAAGATATCTCGACTGGCGTTTTGCCAGAGGGCTATGCGCGCGAGACTTTATTGGCGTCCATTCATGCCCATAAGGGCGAGCAAATGGTGCAGGGCGTGGAGGCGTTTATTGCGCTTTGGCTGCGGCTGCCGAAATTTAAATATTTGGCCTACTTCATAAATTGGCCGATTATGCGAAGCATAACCGGCCTAATCTACAATCGGCTTATCGCGCCTTGGCTATACAAAAGATATTTGCGCCAAGCTTGCGATATTTAGCGGCGATTAAATTCCAGGAATAAACGGAATATCAATATCAATAAAAGGAATGCCGCAACCTGCAAGCGCGAGACTGAGGGCAATAGGAACAATAATTTTATACATGGGTTTCATCTTTTCGTTCTGAGGGCCAAATGGCCATTTGCAAAAACTAAGTTTATTTCGATTCTTCTTCAGGCCAATCTTTTGCCTGCGCCGTTTTATAGCCCTGGTATTTCGGTTGGTCTATCGCCAGCTTGCCCATGGTTATCTTAATCAAATGGTCTTGCAAGCCCGGCGTGGTTAAATCCATTTCGCCTGAAGCAATTTTGTCACAGAGCTGTCGGTTCAGGCTCAGCAAATCAGCCTCCGCCTCGGGGGTCACATTGAGCAGGGTTTTTAAACGCGCTAATTCGGCTTTTTGAAACCCCGGCGCGAGGTCTAATTCGCGAGTTAGGATATCCAGCACATTACCGGCCACACGCGCATTAAACGCGGCATGGCCTTGCAATTGTGGCATGGCCGTGTCGGTTAAAAAGCGCCGCACGGCGGCCAGTAAATCTTCAGCAGCGGGGCGGTCTTGCATCAGTCTTGCTCCAGTAACATACGTAAAAGATCGATCTCTGTTTCCGACGAGCGCCGCCCAATCGAGCCGCGTTCCACCGAGGGGTCGGCGCCGCTTTCGAAAGTCGCGCTCATTAATACGGCACACATAATGCCCCATTTCAGCGTGCCCAAAATTTCCCAAAACCGCGCCGAGGCCTCGTCAACCTCGCCACCTTCGGCGCGATAGGCGTCATAAAATTCAGCCCGTTGGCCAAAGCCACCCACTGGCAAATCATGCTGGCCAAAGCGCCACGATGGCACGCACGGCCAGCCGAGGTCTTCCATCGGGTCGCCAATATGGGTCAGCTCCCAATCGAGCAGCGCCACCAGCCCGTCTTCGGGCGACACCATAATGTTGCCATTGCGAAAATCGCCATGCACCAAAGCGGGCCCGCGCGCGCGCGATTTTTCGGGTGGCAGATTATCGGAAAGCCATTTTATCGCCAGCTCAAAAACCGGATGCGGTTGCTTATGCTGGCGCAAGAAGCCGGTGTATTTTTCTAACTCGCCAGCTGCATCGCTATAGGGCAGCTCGGGTAGGGCCGATACATCTATCTGATGCAGGCGGGCCAAAAGCGCACCGCATTGGCGCGCCAGATTGGGCCGCACGGCGTCGAATTCGCCATCGCGCAAAATTTTACGGGCGATGGTTTCCCCCTCGATAAACTCCATCACATAGGCCTCGCCAATCTCGTCGGAGGGCGCGCATATATAAGAGACACGCGGCACGGCAATGCCTGCGGCCGCGGCGGCCTCTAACACGGCTGCCTCGGTGGCTTTGGGCAGGGCGTTCGACGAGGTGTTTTGGCCGCGCGGGTTTCGGCGCAAGACATAGGCCCGCCCGTCGCAAATATATTGCCAGCTTTCTTGGCTGGCGCCGCCCGACAGGCGTTTTAAATGCGAGACGGGCGCACCATATTGGGCCCGACAAATGGCGTCGATTCGCGCTTCAAATATTTCGCTGTCGGTTGCACGCGATGGTTTTTCAGATGTCTGTGTCATGACGCGACCCTGCCATTGTGGCGCTGGCATGGCAAGAGGGAAGCCGCTCGATAGGCAATGAGTGCCTTGGGGGAACGGGAAGGTTTAAGGGCAAAGACTGGTTTGGCTTCGCCCCCGAACGCTATTTTCACCAAAACTCTCAACAAACCAGAGCCCTAGACAGGGTCGGCACGAGTCCCGCCTGCGAAGCGTTAATCTTTTGTTAACCTTTTTTTAGCCATTGTTACCCATCGACGGGAACCGTCAATCTTAGGGAGGTTGTGTGACCGATAAAGCACGGAGGCAAAACAGACGCGACGCAAAATTAAGCCTTGCGTTTTTGTCTTCGGCACCCGTGCGCGCTCAGCTTCACCAATCGACCGCTTTCGCCCCAATTCAATCTCAGTCTCCAGCTGCGCCCAAGTGGAAACAGCTGCACGCGCCCTTGAGCCCCATTCTTGCGGGCCTTTTGGCCGCTTGCACCATCGACCGAACAGGCTTGCCAACCGTAACCGTTGTTGCCGCCGACACAGAAGAGCCGGCGGGCGATAGCGAAAACGAAGGTGGCGACGGCGGAGGGGCAGGCGGTAGCGAAGATGAAGGCGGCGGGGCAGGTGGTAGCGACGACGAAAGCTTGGCCGATTTTCAAGTCTATGCCCTCGACGGCGCCATTGAAGGCGCCAAAATCTATATCGATATCAATAGCGACGGCTTAATTGATGCGGGCGACACACGCATCGCGGGCACCACCGGCGCCGACGGAAAAATTTTGGTGGGCGGCACCCATAAGGGCAAAGACCTTATCGTCGACTTGGGCGATGCTTTTGACATAGCCACCCAAGAAACCTTCGCCTCTGGGGCCACTTTACGCCATCAATTGCCTGCCGAGAGCAATGGCGCAACCCTTATCGTCTCGCCCATTTCCACGCTGATAACGCAGCTGATGGAGGCCGACGCGCAGCTGACCCAAAGCGGCGCGATAGAAATGATTTTCGGCACAGGCACCGCCGTTACCGCCGCGCATTTAAACGACGTCGATAATTTTACAACCCCCGCGACGGCCCCCGAGGGCTTGGCTGACACCGACCCATTGGCCATTCAAGAAGCGGTTTCCACCAAAGCCGTCATCGCGCAAAAATTGATTGAGCAAGAGCGCACCGACAATGACGCCGCCGACAGCGCGGTGACCATTATGTCGCAAATTGGCACAGATGGATTGCAGGCCAGCGATTTAGATTCCGATGCCGCCGCCACCGCAGCGATTGCCAATTCGCGCAGCCTCGCGGGCGGCACCCCCGTGGCCAACCCAGACATCACCCGCGGCACCAACACACAAGCGAGCGTTCTCGAAGACAACCACCTGATTATCGACATTGAGGACTGGGGGTTTCGCGACCCCGCCGGCAACACAGGCGGCGCCAGCTCGAGCTTGGCCTCGGTAACGATAACCGGCTGGAGCAATGGTACAGACGCCAATGCCAATTTGGGCAGACTATTCACGGCAACAGAATTTGCCAAACTTACCGATGCCTACGCCGAAACCGTGGCCACGGAAGCGCCGATGAATAGCCCCATTTTATATGCCGACCTTGCCAATTTGGTATTCGTTCCCAATCAGAACAAAAATGGCGACGTAACCCTCAGCTACACGCTGAACGATGGCGAAGCAAGCTCCGTATCGGCTCAGCTAAGCTTTAGCGTGACCCCCGTGGCGGATAGCATCACTGGCCTAAGCCTCACCCAGAACCGCGAGGTTAACCAAGACGAAGTGGTGACCATTAACCCCGACAATGGCGACGCCAGCGACGCGATTACCTATGCCTTTGCGGCTGGTGCGGGTGACACGCACAATCATTTATTCGACATATCCTCCGCCGGAGAGGTGGCTTTCAAAGCCGATGTGTCGAACTATCATTATGCCGATTTTTACTCGTTGCGGGTAACCGCCTCAAACGCGGAAGCCGCCTCAGAGCTGACCCAAACCCTCGCCTTTGAAGACGTGAGCACCACCACTTTATCGTCGGACGCGACATCCGGACAATTGGCCTTATCGGCTTTTGTAGACGCAGAAGGGCAAGGGCTGTTGGCCGAAAACGCCAATTTTGGATACCTCGGCCAATTAAACCACACGCACGCATTAACCAGCGCGGCGAGTGATAATGACAATGATGAATTTTTCATCGTCAGCCTCAGCAGTGACCTTGCGATAAACAACACGCCCGTAACCTCGAGCGGTTTGAGCCAAGGCTCCAATGGCGATCAATTCATCACGCTCAACGTGAGTAATAACAATGCCATTGTTTTGAAAACCAACCTTGCCTCGAGCGATGTGGTGGTTGGCCGCCTAAACGCGCAAGCCGATGGCGTGGTGGGAACGGTTTTCGATGGGGTTGAGCTCAGCGTGACGGGCACCACTTTGAGCGCCGAGATTACCGACACAATCGCGGCGGGCAATCACTTGGTTTATGTCGGCGCCGATAGTGGCGATTTTGAAGCCTCTGGCGTGACCGCAAAGACCCTGCATTTCGAGCTGCCAAACCAAACCCCGGGGGTCGACACCACGCTAACTTTTGAGGTGAGCGCGACGGCGGCGGAGAATGCCAATAAAGTCATATTGATTAACCAAGCCCGAGATGCCCTCAATGTGGTGGATGCGACCACCGCCTATCCGAGTGATTATGAAGTTCTTGGCAGCCTCAATAGCGCCGGAAATGGCTTGGTAGATGAAGTGACAGGCTTAACCCTATCTGGCACAACGCTCTCGCTGGCGGCCAATAGTTTGAGCGTCATCACCAGTCTCACGGCAACAAATTTCGTCTCCAACGCGCCGCTAGATCAGCAGAACCAAATCTCTTCAGGCGTCACCGTATCGACGACCATCGGCCCGGACGACGGATGGCGAAATTCGTTAGAGGAAGACATGGCGGTTATGACGGATGGCGATAAGACGACGAGCACGTCGTTTGGTCTTTCGGTTCATCCGACGCCGAATGCGGGAGACATAATTAGCTTCCAATTTCACAATGATTATCGGGATGTGAAATTTCATTTGTTCAATCGTCATACAACCAACACCGACCGCATTAATGATACGGAAGTTCGCTTCCTGCGCGATGGCGTGATTATTGAAACTGGCGTCCTGCAAGAAGCCAATGAAATCAACACGAGTGAGATTGTCCTCTCAACGGATAGTGGAAATATTTTTGACCAGGTTGATATTTTCTTCCCGAATGCGGGAAAACAAAACTTCCGGGAAGTTGAGATCTATGGCACCCAAGCCCAGACAAAAGATTTGCTGGTCAGCGAAGCGGTCACAGCCATCGAGATAGCCGCCGCCGATGCGGATAAAACCGTCGTTCTAAATGCAGCGCTCGACACGCTTTCGCTTGTCGCCAGCAATGCCGTTCTGGATGGGTCTCATATCCTCGGCACCCTCAACGCAGACGGCGACGCTTTGGCCACGGCCATTACCGGGCTTAACTTGTCGGGCAATGTACTCATGCTCGCCAAGGGCAGCACGCTTGGGGTTATCAGCGAATTCGAGTTTGAAGTGGCACTCAGCGACGTCCAAGATACGCTTATCGTCACGCAAGCCAGCGACGCTGGAACCGCCTATCAATTTGATGCCGGCGACAGTTTAACCGCCGATACCAGCGCCGTACGCGACACCAATGGCGCCACGCCCTCCAGCTTTACCTATCAATGGCAAGCCAGCACCGATGGCACCACATGGACAGACATCACAACCGATGGCACGAGCGCGTGCTATAGCGTGCCCGCAGAAAGTGCCGTGGGGACCCAATTTCGCGTCACCGTAAGTTTCACTCAAGAAGGAAACCAAACGCTCGAGAGCCAGACCGCCGTTTTCGCAAAAGCCGTGGGCGGCGCCATCGCGGTGCAAATGGGCACGGGCGCAGCCAGCGATATATTGGACGCCTCGTCGGCCGCTTTCAGCCAGCACATTCAGGGCGGCGCCTTGGCCGACACGATAACCGCCAGCGCCCATGGCGACGCCATCGCAGGCGGGACGGGTGAGGATACGATAACGCTTGGCAATGGCGCCGATAGGGTGATCTATCGCTATGACGGCGGCAATGACGCGGCAGACTGGCAAGGCATGGATGGCAGTGATACGATTCATAATTTTGAGCGCGGCGTCGATAAATTGGTTTTGGTCGATATAAATGACAATCCCATCACTGATTTATCAACTTTCAATACGCAGATCAGAAGCGATGACACGATATTTGACAATGCCGATGATGAACTGCTTATCGCGCTGCAAGACCCGGACGCCGATGATGATTATGAGAGCCTAATTTTGACTTTCGCAGGCGGCGGCGCAACCCTTACTTTGAATTTTGTAACGCCCGTCGACACATATGATTCCATCGCTTATTTGAATCTAGAAGATTTGCTCGACGGCGCGGGCGGGGACAGTTTCGACGGCCTTGAGCTGACCACCTCTTTAGATATCCTATAACGTCCGAAATTGCCGAATTTGGCTGGGACGAAGCCGTGGAATCAAAGCATATTGAGGCATGGTAGAAACCTTAGATCCGAAGAAGAAACGCCGCACCCTTTTGGGGGCTTTGCGCACCTATTTTCTAACCGGACTGGTCATTACCGCCCCGATTTACATCACTTTTTTCTTGGTGCTTTGGTTTGTCGAATTTTTAGACAATTACTTCCGACCGCTTATTCCGAAAGTCTATTGGCCCACCACCTATCTTCCGGTCGATGTTCCCGGCGTCGGTTTGGTTTTGGCTTTGCTGCTGCTGACCCTCATCGGCGGGCTGGCGGCGAATTTTCTGGGGCGTTATTTATTGACCACCTCGGATCGGCTAATGCGCAAAATCCCAATGGCGGGCTCTGTTTACACTATGTTGAAGCAAGTGTTCCAAACCGCCGTCAGCGAAGATGGCGCGGCTTTTCAACAGGTCGCGCTCATTGAGTATCCGCGTAAAGGGCTGAACGCGATTGCCTTTGTCACCAAAGCCGCCGACGCCCGCATCAACCAAGCGACGGGCAAAAAAATGATTGGCGTTTTCCTGCCCACGACACCAAACCCGACCTCTGGCTTCTTGCTCTTCGTGCCCGAAGACGAGTTGACCATCTTGGATATGACGGTGGAAGACGGCGCGCGCTTGGTTATCTCTGCGGGTCTGGCCCATGAAGAGGCTGGCCTCAACCCATAAATTACCCCGATTGCAAAAACCGTATCGCCTCGTCGCGGCGGAATAAATATAGCAAACAGCGCAGGGCTTTTCCGCGCGGGCTATCTAATTGCGGGTCGCGCTCCAGCAGCAGTTTTACATCATCATGCACGGCCGGCAGTAAATCTGCGTGCGCCTCTAAATTGGCCAGTCGAAACAAGGGCAGGCCGCTTTGGCGGGTGCCCAAAACTTCGCCGGCGCCGCGCAATCGTAAATCTTCTTCAGCGATGCGAAAGCCATCTTCGGTCTCGCGCAATATCGACAGACGCGCTTTCGAGGTTTCGCCCAAGGGCCCGCGATAGAGCAGCACGCAGCTCGATTTATCCAGCCCTCGGCCCACGCGACCCCGCAATTGGTGCAATTGCGCCAATCCAAAACGCTCGGCATGTTCGATAATCATCACCGTCGCTTCGGGCACATTCACCCCGACTTCAATCACCGTCGTCGCCACCAAAATACTTATTTCGCCAGCCGCGAATTGCGCCATGACCGCATCTTTCTCGGCCGGTTTCATTTGCCCATGCACGAGACCCACTTTATCGCCATAGAGCTGGCGCAACTCTTTGGCGCGGTCTTCCGCTGCGGCCAAATCGACGAGCTCGCTTTCGCTGACCAGCGGGCAAACCCAATAAATACGCGCGCCCTCGCGCATCGCATTGGCCAGCCCTTGCGCCACATCCGCATATCGATCCATGGAGATAATCCGCGTATCAATCGGCAGGCGCCCGGGCGGTTTATCGGGCATGCGCGAGACATCCATATCGCCATAGGCGGTCAGCGTCAGGGTTCGCGGAATGGGGGTCGCGGTCATTACCAAAACATCGACGCCGTCGCCTTTTGACGATAAAGCCATGCGCTGCTGCACGCCGAAGCGATGCTGCTCATCCACCACCGCCAAACCCAAATCGGCAAAGCTGACATCGTCTTGAAACAAAGCATGGGTGCCAATGGCAATTTGCACCTCGCCTTTGGCCAGCGCTTCGAGGCTTTGGGTGCGCAATTTGCCTTTGTTGCGCGCCGTCATCAATTGCCAGCGCACCCCAAGCGCATCCAGCCATGGGCCCACGGTTTCGGCATGTTGGCGCGCCAATATTTCGGTAGGCGCCATCAGCGTGGCTTGCGCGCCGCTTTCCACTGCTTGCAACATGGCCATCACCGCCACCACGGTTTTGCCGCTGCCGACATCGCCTTGCAAAAGCCGCAACATCCGCGTGGGCTGCGCCATATCAGCGCGAATATCGGCTACCGCTTGGTGTTGCGAGCCGGTGAGCGCGAAAGGCAAAAGCGCCAAGAGTTTTTCTGCCAAAGTGCCGACTTCCGGATAGGCGCGGCCAGCCATTTGGCGTCTTTGGCGGCGCACCAGCGCCAACACCAATTGATGGGCCAGTAATTCATCATAGGCCAAACGCGCCCGCGCCGGATGATGCGGGTCGAGCGCATCGTGTGTTTCTGGCCGATGCGCCTGTTTTAGGGCGTCGTTCCAGCTCGGCCATTTTTGTTTGTGCAGCCAATTTTCTTCCTGCCATTCGGCCAGCTCGGGTAAATCGGGCAGGGCGGCCTGAATGGCTTTCATCAGTATTTTGGCAGATAGCCCTGCGGTTAGGGGATAAACAGGTTCGATGATTGGCAACGCCTCAAAGGCTGGTTTGGGCAACATATGGTCGGGATGAACGATTTGTAAATTATCGCGAAACCGCTCCACGCGCCCTGAGACAATGCGTGTTGCCCCTTCTGGCATCGCTTTGGTGAGCCAGTCGCCCCGCGCCCGAAAAAACACTAGAGACAAAAACCCACTGTCGTTGCGGCACAAAATGCGATAGGGCAGATTTCGCCTCGGCGGAACTTCATGTTTCACCACTTCCACTTCAAAAGTAGCGATTTGGCCATCTTCGGCCTCATCCAACGGCGGGCGATATTGCCGATCGATAAGGTTAGAGGGCAGGTGATGCAGTAAATCGATAATCTTATCGCCGGTAAAATCGGCCAGCAATTTGCCAAGCTTTGGGCCAATGCCGGGCAGGGTTGTGGCATCTTTAAACACGGGCGTAAGAGAGCTGGGGCGCATGCCACCTCCATAAATCGACGACTGCGCATAGCCTATCACACAAATCCACCTATATGGAGGGGGTCACGCGACAGTCTGTCGGGTGACAAACCCCGAAGGTCTGCTATAAACCGCTGGAAAGAGGAATTTGACATCATGCAACAGTTAGACGCCGTCCGCCGCAAACTTTATTTCCGCTCGAACCATCGCGGCATTAAAGAAATGGATATTATTTTCACCAAATTTGCCGAAACCGTATTGCCAGATTTACCTGATGCCGATGTGGAAGATTATCAACGTATTCTAGAATTGGCCGACGATAAATTATTCGCTTGGGCCACGGGTCGCGATAGCGTGCCAGACGAGTTGCGCTCGCCTTTGCTAGACCGTCTGCTTAGCCTAGACTACGTTTAAGCCTTTAAAAGCCAATTGAACCAAACCCCCAATGAGGCCCGCGTGACGCAAGAGCTGTATAAAACTTTGGTTGAGGCCAAAGCGACGCTGCACATGGGTGGCGCGCCCGAAGGCTATCAACCGATGGTGCTGGCCGATTTAGCGCGCCTCGCGGGCGGGCGCGTGGTGTATATCGCGCGCGATGCCTCGGCCGCCGCCGCCATGCGCAATATGCTGGCGTTTTTCGCGCCCGATGTGCCGCAAGTTCACCTGCCAGCTTGGGATTGCCTGCCGTTCGACCGCCTGTCGCCGCAAGTCGCCGTCATGTCGGAGCGTATGGCCAGCCTCGCCAGCTTGCCCGCGCTAGAGGCGCGCCCGCATGTGGTTATCACCACGGTATCGGCGGCAGCGCAACGTCTGCCCGCGCGCGACCAGATAAGCAAATTATCGTTCTCGCTGCGCCCCGGCCAAACGCTCGACCTAGAGGCGCTAACGGCGTTTCTCTCTGGCAATGGCTACAGCCGTTGCTCGACGGTTATGGAACCTGGCGATTACGCCATTCGCGGCGGCATTGTCGATTTATTCGCGCCCGGGGCCAGCGACCCTGTGCGGCTCGATTTATTCGGCGATACGCTCGAGAGCTTGCGGCCTTTTTCAGCCGAAACGCAACGCACCATTGGCCAATTGCATGGCCTAGAGTTAACCGCAGCGGGCGAAATCCATTTAGGTGAAGCCGCCATTCAGCGGTTTCGCCGAGGCTATGTGCAAGCTTTCGGCACGGTGATGGAGGAAGACCCGCTCTATGCGGCGATTAGCGACGGCGTGCGCCATCAAGGCATGGAACATTGGTTGCCGCTTTTCCACGAGACGCTAGAGACCCTATTCGACCATTGCGGTGCCTGCCTTTATGTGACCGATGCCCAAATCGACAATGCTTTTAGCGACCGCATGGCGCAAATCGAAGATTATTACCAAGCCCGCAAAGAGGCGCGCGAACAAGCCGCCCAAGCTGGCGGGCGCGGCGGCGCGGGGCGGCGCATCCTCAAACCTCTGCCGCCAGAACAATTATATCTGTTGGAAGACGAGTGGAAACAGCGCATCGCCGAGCTGCGCTGGCGCCCGATGAGCGCGTTTCGCCACCCCGAGAGGGACCCCCATAAAGTCAACCTTCCGGGTCGCGAAGCGCGCAATTTTGCGGCGGAACGCAAGCAAGAGGCGGTTAATTTATTTGATGCTGTGGTGGCGCATATGCAGGCCGAGCAGGCGGCCGGACGGCGGATGATTATCGTCGCCTCTAGCCGTGGGGCGCAAGACCGCCTGTCAACGCTGCTGCGCGAACATGGCGCGGATGTCTTGCCCGTGCTCGAGACTTGGCAAGATTTAGGAACTGGCAAATCGGCTGTTATGGCGATTTGCAGCATGGAGTCGGGATTTATTACCGATACGCTGAGCGTGCTGACCGAGCAAGATATCTTGGGCGACCGCATTGTGCGTCGCCCGGGACGCAAAAAAGCGGAAAACTTCCTGACCGAAGCCACCAGCCTCACGCCCGGCGACCATGTGGTGCATGTGGAGCATGGCATTGGCCGTTTTGAAGGCTTGCAGACCCTTGATGTCGGTGGAGCGCCGCATGATTGCTTGCGGCTGATTTACCATGGTGACTCGCGCTTGTTCTTGCCCGTTGAAAACATCGAGCTCTTAAGCCGTTTTGGCGGCGATGATATCAGCGTCACCCTCGATAAAATTGGCGGTGTGGCGTGGCAAATGCGCAAAGCGCGCTTGAAAGAAAAACTGCAAATTATTGCTGGCGAGCTGATTAAAACCGCCGCCGAACGGGCCATGCGCGAGGGCGAAAAATTATTGCCCGAAGTGGGGCTTTACGACGAATTTGCTGCCCGCTTCCCGTTTGAGGAAACCGACGACCAATTAGACGCCATCGAAGCCGTCATCGACGATATGGCCAGCGGCCGGCCGATGGATCGGCTGATTTGCGGCGATGTGGGCTTTGGCAAAACCGAAGTCGGCTTGCGCGCCGCTTTCGTGGCTGCCATGGCGGGGCGGCAAGTGGCGATTATCGCCCCGACGACCCTCTTGGCGCGCCAACACGCCAAGACGTTCCGCGAACGGTTTAGCGGCATGCCGGTTGAGATACGCGAGCTGTCGCGCCTAATTTCAAGCGGCGAGGCTTCCCAAACCAAATTAGGGCTCAAATCCGGCGCCATAGATATTGTTATCGGCACCCATGCGTTATTGGCGAAAAGCATTGAATTTCAACGCCTTGGACTGGTTATCGTCGACGAAGAACAACATTTCGGCGTGGTCCATAAAGAACGTTTAAAAACCCTGCGGGCCGAGGTTCATATGTTGACGCTCACCGCCACCCCAATACCGCGCACATTGCAAATGGCGCTGACGGGCGTGCGCGACCTATCGATTATTGCCACGCCGCCGGTCGATAGATTGGCGGTTCGCACTTATGTGACGCCTTTCGACCCCGTGGGCATTCGCGAGGCGCTCTTGCGCGAGAAATACCGCACGGGGCAGAGTTTCATTATCGTTCCGCGTATTGCAGACCTCCCAGAAATCACTGATTTTCTCGAGCAAAACGTGCCAGAGCTGAAATTTGTGATGGCCCATGGCCAAATGGCAGGCGGCGAGTTGGAAGCGCGCATGAACGCCTTTTATGATGGCCAATATGACACCTTGGTGTCGACCTCGATTATCGAAAGCGGGCTCGATATTCCCTCGGCCAATACGATTATTATCCACCGCGCTGATATGTTTGGCTTGGCCCAGCTCTACCAGATGCGGGGCCGGGTAGGGCGCTCGAAAACCCGCGCCTATGGATATTTAACCTACAATGAAACCAAAGGCTTAACGGAGAATGCGGAGAAACGACTTAAAGTTATGCAATCTCTGGATAGCCTTGGCGCGGGGTTTAATCTGGCCTCTTACGACCTCGATTTACGCGGCGCTGGCAATCTCGTCGGCGAAGAGCAATCGGGGCATATTAAAGAAGTCGGTTTTGAGCTCTATCAAGCCATGTTGGAAGAAGCCGTGGCCGAGCGACAGGGCGAGGAGACCGATGAAAACTGGTCGCCGCAGATTAATGCGGGCATTTCCGTGCTGATACCCGAGCCCTATGTGCCGGAATTAGACTTACGCATGGGCCTCTATCGCCGCTTGTCGTCCATGACGGCGCGCGAAGATATCGACGCTTTCGCGGCCGAGCTTATCGACCGCTTTGGCGATTTACCCGAAGAAGTGAAGCATTTGCTGGCGGTTTTAAGCATTAAAATTGATTGTTTCGCGGCGGGCGTTGAAAAAATTGATGTCGGGCCCAAGGGTGCGGCTGTGGTTTTCCGCAATCAGACATTTGCCAATCCGGATAAGCTAATCGCCTATGTGGCGGAACATACGGAGCGGGTGAAAATCCGCCCCGACCAAAGCCTTGTCTTCCGCGCCAAATGCGAAGATGCCGACGCACGCCTTCAAATCGCGGGCACCGTGGCTTCTAGGCTCGCGGAGCTCGCGGCCTAAATTTTAGAAAGCCCCTATTGAACGGCTAGTTTTTGCCGCGCTTTATTGAGAAACAAATTAAGATATTCAGGTTCTTGCGCGCCCATCAGCATAAATTTTCCACCGGCCAGAAAAGCGGGAACCCCCGTCACGCCCAATTCGCGCGCCGCCGCATCATCATTGCGGGTCTGCTCCATATCGCGATCGCTGGCGAATAAATCGACCAGTAAATCGCGCTCCAGCCCATGTTTTTCACCAATGTCCAGAAGCACCGCCACATCGCCGATGTCGAGGGCTTGCTCGAAATAGGCACAAAACAAAGCTTCGGCGATTTGGTGTTGCTCGCCCGTGCTGGCCGCCCAGCGGATGAGCCGGTGCGCATTGAGCGTATTGGGGGTGCGCGTTATCTTGTCAAAATTCCAATTAATCCCTGTGCCTTCGGCGGCCGCGAGGACGTTTTTGAAAATCTGTTTGCCCGCATCGGGGCCAAATTTACGAATCATTTGCTGTTTTCGGTCGTGGCCTTCGGGCGGCGTGGTCGGGTCTAATTGAAAGGGACGCCACATGAGATTAATCTGAAAATCATCCACCTGCGCCAAAGCCGCATCTAATTTGCGCTTGCCGATAAAACACCACGGGCAAATGACATCCGAAATCACATCCAATTGCATAACGGGGGCGGGGGTGGCTTGGGGGTCGCTCATATCAATCTCCTATCTGGCCTATAAGTTAAGGCAATTTTCAATAGTCTGGCAAATAAAACCGAAGTCTGCCAAACTGCCGAAATCGACAAATTTCCCAATCAGGAGCCTTAAATGAGCGAAGCAGAAATACAAAACACCACGGATTTAACCGGAAAAACCGCCTTGGTCACGGGCGCCAGCTCTGGCCTTGGCGTGCGCTTCGCAAAAGTTTTAGCCGCCGCGGGCGCACGCGTGGTGATTGCTGCCCGCCGCGCCGATAAATTGGCCGAGCTGGCGCAACTCATCACCGAGCATGGCGGCAGTGCCCATGCGGTCTCCCTCGATGTCAATGATTTGGAAGCCATTCCAGATTTTTACGCCCAATTGCGCGACGACGGCTTTATGCCCGATATCCTCATCAATAATGCGGGCATGAATGTGGTCAAAACCGCGCTTGAGTATTCTGTGGCCGACTATCATCAAGTCATGGGAACGAATTTAAGCGGCCCGTTTTTCCTCTCAACCGAAATGGCGCGCCATCACATCGCCCAAGGCACGCCCGCGCGGATTGTTAATATTTCTTCCGTTGGCGGCTTTAAAGTCCTGCCCGGCCTGACGCCTTATTGCACCTCCAAATCTGGCATTTTAATGATGACCAAAGGCTTGGCGCGCGAATGGGCGCGCAATGAGATTAACGTCAATGCCATTTGCCCCGGCTATATTGAAACCGAGATTAACGACTTCTGGTGGAAAACCGATGGCGGCAAAAAACAAATGGCGACTTGGCCACGCCGGCGTTTGGCCGACCAAAGCGATCTCGATGGCGCGCTTCTGCTATTGTCTGGCCCCATGGGCGCAGGCATGACGGGCACCAGCATCACCGTTGATGACGGCCAGTATATTTAAGGAAACCGCCATGCTCGTGGACAGCCATTGCCATCTCGATTTTACCGATTTCGACGCAGACAGAGACGCCGTTCTCGCGCGCGCCAAAGCGGCGGGGGTGGAGCTGATGGTGACGATTTCGACCAAAGTTAGCGAGGCCGATAAAATCATCGCCTTGGCCGAAGCGCATGCCGAACTGGTTTGCTCGGTTGGCATTCATCCGCATGAGGCGGGCAGCGAAGCGCCGGTGACGGGGGCGCAATTGGTCGCTTTGGCGGCGCATGAAAAGGTCGTGGGCATTGGCGAAACCGGGCTGGATTATTTTTACGAGCATAGCCCGCGCGAGGCCCAGCAGAAAAACTTTCGCGCCCATATTGAAGCGGCACGGATCAGCAAATTGCCGCTGATTGTTCATGCCCGCGACGCCGATGAAGACACCGCCGACATTTTAGAAGACGAGATGCAGCAGGGCGCTTACCCGGGGCTCATCCATTGTTTTACCGCAGGGCCGGAGCTGGCGCGACGGGCTTTGGACATTGGGTTTTACATTTCGATTTCGGGCATTGCCACGTTCAACAGTGCCAAAACCTTGCGCCAAACCATCGAAAGCATTCCGCTGGAGCGGCTTTTGGTCGAGACGGACGCACCGTTTCTCGCACCTGTGCCGCATCGTGGCAAACGCAATGAGCCGTCTTTCGTGGCCGATACGGCGCGCATGTTGGCCGATATTAAAGGCGTGACCGCAGAGGAATTGGCCCGCATCACCAGCGAAAATTTCTATTCTCTATTTACCAAAGCGCCGCGCCCTGGAGCGGTTTCATGAGTTTAACCTTTCGTATTTTGGGCTGTGGCTCATCGGGGGGCGTGCCGCGCCTCGATGGCTCTTGGGGGGAATGCGACCCCGCGCATCCGAAAAATCACCGAACCCGCTGCTCGCTTTTGGTGCAACAAAGCAGCGAGGCGGGCCAGACCAGCGTGCTTATCGATACTTCGCCCGACATGCGCGCCCAGCTGATAGAGGCGCAAACCACATGGCTCGACGCCATTCTTTATTCGCATGACCACGCCGACCAGACGCATGGCATAGATGACGTGCGGGCCATGGTCTATGCGCGGCGCCAACAAATCGACGTATGGATGGATCAAGCGACCGCCGACACGTTAACCTCGCGGTTTGACTATTGCTTTCATCAAAGCGAAGGCTCGCTTTATCCCGCCATTTTAAAAGACAATCGCATCACCACACCTTATGAACCCATCCGCATTGCCGGCGAGGGGGGTGGTATTACGGCCACACCGTTTCGACAAATCCATGGTTCCATCGACAGTCTCGGCTTTCGCATTGGCGATGTGGCTTATTCAAGCGATATAAGTGATTTACCAGAAGAAAGTTTCGCGGATTTGGAAGGGCTGGATTGTTGGATTGTGGATGCCTTGCGTCGAGAGCCGCATCCGACACATTTTCATCTCGATAAAACACTTGAGTTAATTGAAACCCTGAAACCCAAGAGGGCTATTTTAACCAATTTACACATCGATTTAGATTATGAAACACTGTGTAAAACTTTGCCAAAAGGGGTAATGCCTGCCTATGATGGCATGGTCTTTTCGGCTAAAGCTATTGTTGATTAATCTAAGGATATGTCAAATAAAGTGTGATATTTGGATTTGAAAGCAGTTAATGATTTTCAGCTCTGCGTTCGTTAATTGATTAGGTTTTGTAATATGCGCCAAGGTTTTTCTCTCATCGAATTATTAACCGTTGTTGCCATCATCGGCATTCTGGCTGCGGTGGGCGCCGTTGGCTATCAGGGTTATATCGATGCGGTTAAAAAAGACACCACCGAAACCAATGGCCGCCAAATAGCCCGTGCCATTGAGCAAGATTTTCTGTCACTGGCCAATGGCCTCAAAGGCACCACCGAGCTTGGTACGCAGGTGACCATCGCCGGGGTTAAAATCACCAGCCAAGTGAAAGCCGATAGCAGTTGCTATAAATAAGCCGAAAATATTACACAATATCTGAATAATAGGTGGCAGAACCCCTATGAGCCCAGCACCGATTATGCGGTCAACTTGCATGTGGCCCATAGCGTATCTGGCGCGTCAACGGCGCTGAAACCGGGCCAAATTGGTCTGCAATGCGCCAATGTTTGCGAGCCCCCGTCGGGCAGTTTTTACATTAACAACTGCAGCTGCACGGCTGGTACGGATTGCACTTTGTTTAATTTCACCAAGGCCGATTACGACACATTTGTCGCCGATGCGAATTGCCCAGGGGCCTCTTGCACCTATGAAGAGGGCGATGCGGAATATGACGCCTATGATTATGCCATCTCGCCAAAGACCGCCACGCGCACCGCGAATAGCCAAGAAATTTGGTCGGGATCGAGCAGTGATGCGGCCAATACGCGGCGCGTCTTAGTGGGCAATCATATGCCCGAATGGCTGTGTCCCAAGCCGGTAACCGCCATGGCCGCCAATGCGGTGGGCTGTGATTGCGACAATCCGGGCGACGCCAGTTATCCCTGTAAATAGTTAGTCGATTAAATTGTTAGTTGAAAGAGTTTGAGTATGAGCAAATCAAAAAAAATTATGGTATCGGCCTTTGTCGGCCTTCTCACTTTATCTTTGGCAGCGGAAGCGCGACGCGGCTTTAGCGGCGGCGGCTCCGGGTCTGGCACTTATGACAATACGGCGCCATCTGTATGGCTCGCGTCAGACACGGCAGATGCCGATTGCCAAACCCTCTATAGCCTCGATTGCGACGATTTATCAGCCGCGCAACTCGAAGATGTCACCACTAAAAACGCTTTGGCGACGTCTAATAATTACGGCTCGCACACAGATTTCGTGGCCGCTGGCAACCATGGCTATACGGCCACACAAGCCGATGGCACCTTATGGACGGCAGCCAAAGCCCAAACCAGTGATTTCAATTCAGATTGCGATAGCTCCTTCTCTTCGACTGGCGGTTGTGACGCGATTACGAAAACCAATTACAGCTCCATCAGCGGCTCAAGTGGTCGCACGGCGGCCATTGCGGCGGGTTTCAGCAGCTATGATGATTACCTGAGCGCCGCAGCGCTTGGCTATTCCCAAACCTCGGCAGACGCCACCCTATGGGGCCAGGCCAATGATGGCTCGGTATCCTCGGCCGCTTGCGACGCGGAATTTCCGGGCAAAACATGCGCCGAGTTGAGCAAATCATCGTTTGAAAGCGCCAAAGCGTCGAACGCTTTGATGACCGCGAAAATTGCCAAAGTGACGGCCGGCACGCTCACGTCGGCCGATCTTTTGACCGACCTCGGCCTCTCGCTGAGCTCAAGCTCTTTAACCGACCCGATTTCGGCTTGGCAATTGGATTATTTGGAAAGCGTGCTTTCCACGACGTCCGGCACCGCCAAAGCGACCTGGCAAACCACCCTCGATAATTATAACGCGGCTTCGGCCAATGCTTGGTATCTCTGGAAAATTGCCGCTTCGACGGCAACCTCTGGCACTTACGCCACCAGCAATGCCACCTATCAAGTGTTTAACTTAGCCGGCGTGGACACGGGTCTCACGGGGACTGCTTCCGCATGCAGCGTCGGCGGAAGCGTTGTCTCTGGCGTGACTTGCGCCACTTTGGGCGTAACCAATACGCAAATCGCCGCCAATATTCGCAGCTCCGGTTTCACAGCGGCACCAGCCTCGACGGCGATGCGGAATTTCCTGACCGAAGCGGCTGGCTTTGCCGATGGCACAACTTACGCCGACGTCAACACAGCCACGGCGACCAATAGCTGGTCCATTGCCGATTATAAAACCGCCACCAATAGCTCGGGCTGGACCAATTCGAGTGCCGATAATACTGCCTTCGGCAGTTGTAAAACCAGCACCAATTCGGCAACGGGTGGGGCTTCTTCTTGTTCTGCGACCAATGCGGAATGGACCTCTATTGCGGCCACGATTGCCGCCGCCGCTGACAGCTCGACAGATATTTCGTCTGCCGACGCAACCAATATTTTGTCGGCCGTATCGGTTACCGCGCATAGTTTTTTCGACAGTAGCGACACCGTCATGATGGGCTATTTAAACCATTGCATCTCGGGCGCCAGTGACGCCGTGGACGCCGTTGCCAATTGCGTATCGGCGGGCACCGATGGCACGGGTGGCATTACGGAAGCGGTTTTGAAAAACAAAGTCACCGCCTTTAAACTCGGTAAAATTGCCGCTTCGAATAGCGGTTCGTATACCACCTCCACGGTAACGCAAAGCGATATGGTCAATATCGGATTGGCGAGCAATGAAAGCGGCATCATCGGGCAGAATTATTGCGGCACAGCCGGCACTTCGTCGTGTCTGTCGACCGTTCGTTCGGCCCTCGCATCGGCCAGTTTGACAGCCGACTCCTCGGCCAGCGCCATCGCCACTTGGATCAATACGACGATGAAAGCGCATTTCCAAAACACCGTTGCCGCCAATCAATCGGCCCCCGCCAGTCCGGCTTCGACGGGCGATGCTTGTGCGGCGTCGAACACAACCAATACGGTAACCATGCCGCTTATCGGTGGTTGTAACCATTCGAGTTGGACCTGTTCCTTTGCTTCCAAATCGCCTTCGTCTCTGACGCTAGATTTGGCCGATGGCAATGTGAAGTTGGCGATATCTGACGGGGGGCCAGTCTCGGTCAGCTATACCATTCGCAAGTCGCTCAACTATTCGAATAGCTCTTATCACAAGGATTTTTCTTATAGTATGAACGTGCCAGCTTCATCGAACGCAACCGCTGCGGTTCAGCTTACCACCCATTCCGGGGCGGGTAATTTGGCCATTTCGCCATGGAACCATTGCTTATCCAAAGGGGTAGGCTGGGAGCTGGCGGAAAGTTCGGAAGTGTCGACGTCGCTTAAAAATGCCGCCCCGAACACAAAAGTCTATGGCAAAGCAGGGACCACGGCCCGCACGGTTCCCGTGTGTAATGGCTCGGGCTGGAGCAACAATAATATTATTACCAATTGGGAGACCTGGCGGAACCACTCCAGTACTTCCTATCGCGTCAAATATCGCGATTCCAACGACAATCTGATTAACGGAGCCTGCCGAAGCAATAGCGGCGGCGGCTCGAACTCATTCTGGTGTCGCAACGCATCGGTTTATTCATGCAATTAAATTCGGAGATATTTTATGATTAAAATGAACCTAAAAACCGCCAGCTTGGTTTTGACCTGTGCCTTCGTAGCGCCAGCGTCTGCTTCCATTGCCTCAGCTCCTGGGTGCGTCGTCGATACCGACGCAAACACGGCCACCATATCGGTTACCGTCGATAGCGCCAGCACACTCAGCTCGTCCGCTGTGATTAAAATCGACGGCGTGTCGCTATCCGGCGCACACACATTATCCAATAGCAACCGAACCATATCGGCTGTGAGTGGACAAAATTGCGATAATAAGAGCACCGGACAAGTCACTGTGGTCGATGGCTCGGTGACGCATCAGTAATCTCTAATCGTTATTAATTTGTCATAATATTTATTATGCGAATAATTTAAGGGGCGGCCTCGGGTTTTATCGGGGCTGCCCCATTTGTTTATGGCGCGTCAGAATCGTGGGAACTTAGAGCCACAGCCTCATTGGCTCTACGTTATAAAGGAAACCACGTCGTGTCTCAGCCGTCTATCCACCGAATTCTCGACATTATGGCCGCGCTACGCGACCCAGACACGGGTTGCCCATGGGATATAAAGCAAGACTTTAAATCCATCGCGCCCTATACGCTCGAGGAAGCTTATGAAGTCGTCGATGCGATTGAAACCGGCGACATGACCCAGCTGCGCGATGAGCTTGGCGACCTATTATTGCAAGTGGTGTTTCACGCCCGCATGGCCGAAGAAGCCGAGCATTTTACTTTCGATGATGTGGTGCATGCCATTGCCGATAAAATGGAACGCCGCCATCCGCATGTTTTTGGCGATTTGGCCGGCATCGATAGCAACCAGGTAAAGCAAAATTGGGAAGACATTAAGGCGCAAGAGCGCGCCGAAAAATCGGATGATAAAGAGGCGCCCGAGAGCCTTTTAGATGATGTGCCGCGCGCCCTTCCCGCTCTCACGCGGGCTGTAAAGCTGCAAAAACGCGCCGCGCGCATCGGCTTCGACTGGACCGAGGCCGAGCCCATATTCGATAAATTGGAAGAAGAAACAGCCGAATTACAAGAAGCCATAGCCCTTCAAGACCGCGACGCCATAGAGGATGAATTGGGCGATGTGATGTTTGTGGTCGCCAATCTGGCGCGCCATTTAAAGCTAGACCCGGAAAAAGCCTTGCGCCGCGGCAACGCGAAATTTACCCGCCGCTTTCAAAACCTCGAGCAGCAGGCCCGCGCGCAAAGCACGGATATGAGTGATTTTTTACTCGAAGACCTAGAGATATTCTGGCAGCGCGCGAAAGCCGGCGAACCGAAAGACGATTAGTCTTTAGGCGACAGAAATTTCAACGGAATTATTCGGCATAATGGTGGAAATCGCATGCTTATAAACCAGCTGCGAATGGCCATCTCGGCTCAGCAACATGGAGGTTGCATCTACCCAAGTGATTGTGCCCTGAAGTTTAACGCCGTTTACAAGAAAGATTGTCAATGCAAGCTTTTGCTCACAAACATGATCCAAGAACGAGGCTTCAAGAGAGTCTTTATTTGAAGACATTGGTTTACCCAAATTTTCTGCGGCTACTGAGACATTAACCTATTACTTTTTCTACACGGGTTCTCATACTCGTGATCATTTACACAATCACCTTACACAACTTTCACTAGAAATATAAGCCTTTTTCAACTTTATATTAAGATGTCTCGTTAACCCGCTCATAGGCGGCTGCCAATTTTTGGGCGATATCCCCTGGCTTGCCATTGCCAATTTTAACGCCATCGATGGAGACCACAGGAAACACCGCCATGGTGGAGGCGGTCGAAAAGGCTTCTTTGGCGGCTTTGGCTTCGTCGAGCGAAAACGCTTCTTGCTTCAGTTTCAGGCCGGCTTGCTCCGCGCATTGCAGCAAAACTTGACGCACAATACCGTTTAAAATCTCGCCACGCGCGGGGCGCGTCCGCAGAAATCCGCCGCTATCGACAATCCAAGCATTGGTTGCCGCCCCTTCGGTCACCATCCCCTGCTCGTCTATTTGCCAAGCTTCTTGCACTTTGGCGTCTCGGGCTTTTTGCCGGGCCAAGATATTTGGCAATAGGCTGATCGATTTAATATCGCATCTTGCCCAGCGTTGGTCGGGCACGCTGATGACCTCAATGCCGTCACGGTGTATCGCCTCGCGCTTGCTGGCAGAAAGTGGCCGCACGGTCATCACCAAAACTGGTTTTAAACTTTCTTCGAAACTGTGCTCTCTGGGTGCCACCCCGCGCGACACTTGGATGTATAAAATAGCATTTTGCAGACGGTTGCGCCGCAGCACCTCGCGCATCACCAGCTTCAGGGCTGGCCGCGACATGGGTTGGCCAATCGATAGCTCTTGTAAGGAATAATCTAACCGGTCGAGATGGCGCTCTTCGTCTAATAAGTTTCCATCGCGCAGCCGAACCACCTCATAGACGCCGTCCGAAAATTGATAGCCGCGATCTTCGACCTGAATGCCCGGCCAAGTTAGCGGTTGGTACCTTCCATCAATATATGCAATTCGGCTCATACTATCCCTATCCACCCGGTCAGCGCATATAGCGCCAGAAAGATGACGTAAATAAGACCATTAAAATCAGCAGTTCTATCCGCCCCGCGATCATTAGCAGCGCCAATGTGATTTGCAAAGCGCCATTCATCGCCCCAAAGCCAAGCGGCATATCCAAATGTTGGGTAACCGCCAGACTGTTCGACAGCGCGCCCAAGACCAAGGGCCAAGCCTCCGCCAAAGTGACACCAAACAGGCCGAGCAATAAGACGCCGAGGCTGACGAATAAAATCAGCACCGCCGTAAACGCCCAAGCGGCCGTGAAATCACTATCTTGAAGCCGCCGCCCGGCCAGCTTTAAAGGGTGAATCGAAGACGGATAGGCCATTTTGCCAACCTCGCTGCCCAAGTCTTTGGCCAGAATAATCGCCCGCATGACTTTCAGCCCGCCCGCCGTCGAAAGCGCCATGCCCCCGATAATCAGCGGCACCATGGTCCAAATGACGGGCCATTGGCTTAGCTGCCCTTCCGGCAGGAAGTTAAATCCGGCCGTGCTGTGCAAAGAGATAGATTGCAAAAAACCGCCCAGCAAAGGCACATCGGGCAGCGCGAGAAAAGAGACAAGACTATAGCTGACGATGAGGGCCACAAAAACCCGAAGCTCGGTATCGCGCAGACCCGTTAGAACCCGATTGCCGAGCGTCAACAGCAGCAAAAGCGGAATGCTCAGTGCGCCGATGAAACTAATGCTGGCCAGAATGATTTGCCCGCTGACGGGCAAAAATTGAGCCATGCTTTGGCTATCCACCACCATGCCGCTGGTCGAGATGGCTGATAAGGTGAGGCATAGCGCGTCGAAAGCCGGCACCTCAAAAATCAACATGGCGAAAAAACCAATCAGAGTGAACATGCCATAGATGGGAAAAATAAGCCGAAGCGGACGCCCCAACCGAGAGGTTAAATGGGCGTCTTCATCATGTTGCAGCAGCGGGCTACCGCCCAGCGTAATGCCGCCAATGCCAAATGGCGCCAACACAGCCACGGCGAAAACCAAAGTCCAAAGACCGCCCAACCAACTGAGCAAGGCGCGCCATAATAAAATCGGTGCGCCCGCCGCTTCCGGAACCGCAAAAATGCTCGCGCCCGATGTGGTGAGCGCCGATACCGCCTCGAAATAGGCCGAGAGAAGCGAGTTGACTTGGCTCGCGCCGATAAAAGGCAGCGCCGCCAGCAAGGGCAAAACCGTCCAAAACAACACCATGATAAGCAATAGCTCAATGCCGCGCGCGCGGTGGCGGCGAATATCATAGCTCGACAACAATAGCGCCCCAGAGGCAAAACTGGTGAGCATTAACGCGATGCTAAAATTGCCCGCATGGCGATAGCTCGGGTCAAACAAAGATAAAAACCAAGGAAAGACCATCAGGCCCGCAATCATGCAGCCGCCGTAGCCGAGGATGAAAAGAATGGCTCCTAAGCGCATCGGCTAGGCCTTTTCTTTACCTCGCAGCAGGCTTTCAAACTGTTCTACGCCATCGGCCAATACAAACATCACCACATGGTCGCCAGATTTCAGCTCCAAGCCGCCGCGCGGCATTAATAAATCGCCTTTGCGCCAAACCGCGCCCACGCGCAATTTATCGCCAAAATCAATATCGCGTAATTTCGTGCCATTGACCGCAGAGCCATCAACAATCTCGGCTTCTAAAACTTCTGCTAATTCATCGCCAACCGCATGCACCCGAATAACATTGCCGCGCCGCACATGCCCCAATATCGAGGACACGGTAATGGCGCGCGGGTTAATGGCGACTTCCATGCCAAATTGGCCAGCCAGATTTTGAAAACTATTGTCATTCACCAAACACAGGCCGCGGCTGCAACCTTCTTGCAAGGCCAACATGGTGGTCAGCACATTCACTTGGTCATCATTGGTGAGCGCCAAAACCAAATCGGCTTCGCGCACGCCAGCCTCGGCCAGAATATCGGGCGACAGTCCACTGCCCCGCAAAACAATCGAGCGCTGCATTTTCTCCGCCACAAAGCGGGCGCGCGCTTCGTCATTTTCGATGAGGCTGAGCGCATAGCGGCCCGCTTGCCCATCTAGCGTGCGGCCCACTTGATAGCCAATATTGCCGCCGCCGACCAAAATAATGCGTCGGGCTTCGCGTTCTTCATGGCCAAAAATTTTCAACGTTCTTTCGGTGTCATCGCTGGCGGTCACCAAAAACGCTTCATCGCCCGCTTGCATCGTGTCGTCGAAATCGGGCACATAAACCCGCGCGCCGCGACGAATGCCAACCACAATGGCGCGCAAATCTGGAAACAGACCCGTCAATTGGTTCAGCGGCGTGTCGATGACCGGGCAATCTTCTTCGATGCTGACACCAATCATTTCCGCCTTGCCGCTGACGAAACTGGCGCTATCAAACGCGCCGGGCAAGGCCAAGCGACGCAGCACCGCTTCGGCCACTTCGGTCTCTGGCGAAATAATCACATCGATGGGAATCGCTTCATCGGCGAAAAGCCGTGCCCAGCGCTTGTGCAAATAATCGCCATCGCGAACCCGGGCGATGGTTTTGGAGACGTTGAAAATGGTTTTCGCCACTTGGCAGGTCACCATGTTCACTTCATCCGAAGCGGTGACCGCAATCAGGACATCGGCGTCCGCCGCGCCGGCCTGTTCGAGGACATCGGGATGGCCGCCGTGGCCCAAGATAGGACGCACGTCGAGCGTATCCGTAATCCGCTGCATCAAAGACGCTTCGCGGTCGACAACCGTGACGTCATTGCCTTCTCCGGCCAAATGGCGAGCAATGCCAAATCCGACCTGTCCGGCCCCACACACAATGACTTTCATGCGCCTTTACCTCGCTACGTAGATATAGCTCTCGCTATCTATACGTGGCTTTTAGCATGATTGCCGCCCGAAATACCAAGAGATTTCATTTTCCGATGTAGCGCACTGCGCTCCATACCAATGAATTCCGCCGTTCTGGATACATTTCCAGAAAACCGCTCAATCTGCGCAACCAGATAATCATGCTCGAAACACTCTCGCGCATCGCGCAAAGGCAGAGACATAATATGGCGCTGCTGGCCAACGTTCTCCGCCACATCGGTATCGGAAACAATTTCTTTCGGCAGATGGTCGAGCGTCAGCGTTTCGCTGCCCGTGGCGTGGCTGGTCAACATCATATGTTCGACGGCATGGCGCAATTGGCGCACATTGCCCGGCCAATCATGCGATTGCAAAACCGCCAGCACATCGTCGCCCGCCACCCGCAAGGGCATGTTCATTTGCGCCGCCAACATGGAGATGAAATAATTCACCAGATAGGGAATATCATCGCGCCTTTGGCTTAGGCCGGGCACATCGAGGGTCATCACGTTCAGGCGGTGATACAAGTCCTCGCGCATATGGCCATCGCGGATACGGGTCTCGACATTGCCGCTACACGACGATAAAACCCGCGCATCAATCGCCACGCTTTGCTTGCCGCCGACGCGCGTAATGGCGCCATCGATGAGCATTTTTAAAATCGCCTTTTGGTGCTTTTGCGCAAACCCGCATATCTCATCCAAATAAAGCGTGCCGCCATGAGCTTGCTCGATGAGACCAGCTTCCACTTCCTCGCCTTCTTCATAGCCGAACAGCAAACGGTCAATTTGCTCTTCGCCGCCTTCCATCATGGCGCCATGAATGCCGATAAAATTATTGCTCGCGCGCGGCGATCGCGAATGCAATTGATGGGCGGCCGCCTCTTTGCCCGAGCCCGACGGCCCAACAATCATCACGCGGCTGTTCGATTGCGCCAATTTATCAATCTTCGTGCTCAGCTGTTCCATCGCCGTCGCATTGCCGATGAGGGCAAATTGCACCGAGGCGCGGCGTTTCAGCTCGGTGTTCTCGCGCAAAAGCCGTGCGGACTCGATGGCACGGCGCACTGTCACCAGCAATTTATCAGACTTGAAAGGCTTTTCGAGATAGTCGTAAGCGCCATTTCGAATGGCGGTCACGGCGGTATCAATATTGCCGTGGCCAGAAATAACCACAACTGGTAAATCAGGATAGCGCTCGTGCAAAATGCTCAGGATTTCTAATCCATCGAGCCGACTGCCTTGCAGCCATACATCCAAAAGCACCATGGCGGGGCGTCTTTTGGTAATCTCACGCAAAGCACTATCGCTATCGAAGGCCACTCTTGCTTCATAGCCCGCGTCTTCCAGAACGCCCGCGACCAAGTCGCAAATATCGCGCTCATCATCAATAATTAACACATCTCCAAACATTACAATTCCTCTAGCTCTTTTGATACCCCAGCCATTTTTTCACCCTTTGGCGTGTCGGCCATTTGGGTTTGCAGAGGAAACTCCATCTGCACTTTTGCGCCCGTCCCGCCAGACGAGCTCCAAGACGCATCTTCAAGCGAAAGCTTGGCGCCGTGATCTTCTATTACTTTTTTAACAATCGACAGGCCCAAGCCCGTGCCCGCTTCGCGCGAGGTATTATAGGGCTCGAGCAAAGCATGGCGTTCGCCTTCGGGCCAGCCGGGGCCCGTGTCTGAAACCGAGATATAAATGTGATTTCGAGACGGCTTTATGGTTAGCGCAATGCGCTTATCGCTATGCTGCCCTTGCAAGGCCTCTGCCGCATTTTTTAACACATTGGTGAGCATTTGGCTGATCAAGCGGCGGTCGCCATACATGTTTAGGGTCTCTGGACACTCGACATGATAGTCGATATCGCGAAACGCAACGCGCTGCAAAAGAACCGCTTGCGAGACGACATTACTGACATCAAACACATCCATCACCGCCAAAGGCATGCGCGCAAATTCGGCAAATTCATCGACCATGCGGCCAATGTCTTCGACTTGGCGAATAATCGTCTCGGTACATTTTTTGAAAATATCCTTGGTCTCGCCAATGCCATCGCCATATTTCGACTGCAACCGCTCGGCCGATAATTGAATGGGGGTCAGCGGGTTTTTAATCTCATGCGCAATCCGCCGCGCGATATCCGCCCAAGCCGCATTGCGCTGCGCCGTCAGCAAATCTGTGATGTCATCAAAGGTCAAAACCAAAGCGCTATGTTTGCTATTTGACCCGCCGATCACCGAGGCCGAGGCTTGAATGATATGTCCTTTTTTCCCGGCGTCTTGGCGGCTTACCTGACCGGTCACTAGGGTCTGGCGGGCTTTGGCATTTGCCACCAGCTCGGCGAACTCCGGCATGGTTTGGGATATTTTCTTTCCCACCAACTCATGGGGTTGCTTATCATATAGCGCGCCAGCCGCCTGATTGGCGTGCCGGATAATCCCTTGGCCGCTAACGCCCACAACGCCGGAAGATACGCCTTGCAAAATCGTTTCGGTAAAGCGGGCGCGCACATCTAAATCTTTATGTGCTTCCATTAAATCTTCTTGTTGGGCGCCAATCCGCTCTGCCATTTCATTGAACGTCCAGGCCAATTCTTCAATTTCATCATTGCCGCCCATGGTCTCGGTGGAGACGCGGGTTTTCAGCTCGCCTTCGCCAAGCCGACGCGCCGCATAAATCAGCCGACTAATGGGCATCACCAGCCGGTCCGCCAAAGCCAAACCGAGCCAAATGGCCGACAAAAGAATGACCAAAGTCATCACAATATAAACCAGAGCAAACGTCAGTTGGGTCTCGAAACGACGCTTCTCCATGGCGGAATAATCGCGCACCGCCGCATCGGTTTGGCGCAATTGCTGCACAACATTGTCCGACAGAATACGCGCGCCATAAACATAAAGACCGGCGGTTCCCTGTATTTTTCGCAAGGCTAAAATTTGGCCTTGGTTCACATCACTCATCACCACGGTATTGCTATTGGCCGCCACAAAGGCTTCGCGCGGCGGCAGACTGGTTAAAATCGTTTGTTCTGGCAGGGCTTGAAACCGCACCCTGCCCTTATCGTCGATCACCAAGGCTTGCGGCATTTTTCGCAAGCCCGCTTGGGCGCGTAAAAATTTGGTGAAACTCGCTGGGTCGCTGGTCAATAGCGCGCGCGCTTTCGACAAATCTTTGGCCATGGCCGTTAGGTCGCTTTGCAAGCCATTTCGCTGCTCGCTGATATAAGCATTGGCCACCGCCGTGGTATTGCCAATGATGGTTTTCGTGCGCGCAGAAAACCAATAATCGAGACCTCGGTTCATCATCACAATGGCGAAAATAGCCACTAAAATGGCAGGCACCGTGGTGATGATGGAAAACAGCACCACCATGCGCCCATGCATATAGGCCCCGGCTTTGCCCTCGCGCCGCCGTCGCCGCAGCCGCAAGGCCTGCATCACCAAGACGAAAAACAGCCCCGAAATGATGAACAAATTAACCGACAGCAAAGTCCACACCACTTCCCGATTGGGCGTGATGGGGGTGAGATTACTCAAGATCAAATAAGTTAACGTGCCAGAAGCCAGCCCCAATAGCGCTAAGCCCAAAGTGGTGTAACGCGCCAGACGGCTCCAGCTGAGTTTCAAAAAACGAGGCCAAATCAACGCGCCTGCGCGGGCGGCTGGCTTTGCCTCCGCGCGCGGTTTTCGCCCGCTTGAAAAAACAGTCAAACCAAAACGCAAATATTGTGCGAGCCGACGAAGGGCAAACATAATTACTCCCAAAACTCCCACATGACCAATCTGGAAAATCAGCCATGCTCAGTTCAAGAGAATAATCAAAAAACCCGTCTAGAGACAATCAATTGTTGCCAAAAAGCCACAGTTATTCAGAGCTATCCGCCATATTGCTCAAGCGCGGAAACACCCCTTGGGGCGTCGGCAAATCGATACCTGCGGTTAAGCGATGCGCCGCCCCAAGATGCGAAAACGCGCGCGCCTCCGGCGCCACCGCCAGATAATCCAGCAGTTTGGCCGCCCCTTGCGGGATAACAGGCTGCAATAATATCGCCGCTTGGCGCACCACTTCCGCCGTGACATATAAAACCGTGCCCATACGCGCGGGGTCTTCGGCTTTCAACGCCCATGGCGCTTGGCCAGCAAAATACCGATTGGCCTCTGAAACAGCCTCCATCACGCAGGCCAGATAATTATGCACCTCATGGCCTTGCATTGCCGCATCTGTGCGCGGTTTCAGGCCATCGAAAAGCGCCAAGATGGCGCTATCCTCAGGAGACAAGGCTTGCGGGGCGGGCAATTTGGCATCGCAGTTTTTGCCAATCATCGACAGGCTGCGTTGCGCCAGATTGCCAATATCATTGGCCAAATCGGCGTTCACTCGATTAACAATCGCTTCATCGCTAAAGCTGCCATCACGGCCAAATGGCACTTCGCGCAAGAAGAAATAGCGTAAAGCATCGACGCCATAATGCGCCGCCAAACCAAAGGGATCGAGAACATTGCCCAGTGATTTCGACATTTTCTCGCCTTTTACGGTTAAAAACCCATGCGCGAAAATCTGGCTCGGCAAAGGCAAATCCGCCGCCATTAGAAAAGCCGGCCAATAGACCGCGTGAAACCGCGTGATATCCTTGCCAATCACATGCAGGCTGGCTGGCCAAAACTCAGCATAGCGCCCCTCTTGCTCGGGAAACCCGAGGACCGAGAGATAATTGGTCAGCGCATCCATCCAAACATAGACCACATGTTCGGGGTCATCGGGCACGGGCACGCCCCAATCAAAGGCGGTGCGCGAAATCGACAAATCGCGCAGACCGGTTTTTAAAAAAGCAACCACCTCATTGCGGCGGCTTTCGGGCTGCAAAAACTGCGGATTGGCCTCAAAATGAGCCAGCAATTTGTCTTCATAGGCCGATAATTTGAAGAAATAACTGTCTTCTTCCAACCATTCCACGGGCGTGCCTTGGGGGCTCAGTTTTTCGCCGTCGGGGCCCTGTGTGACTTCGCTTTCGGTATAAAACGCCTCATCGCGAACCGAATACCAGCCGGCATAGTTATCTTTATAAATATCGCCCTTGGCGGCAATGCGCTGCCAAATTTCGCTGACGGCCGCATGGTGGCGCGGCTCGCAGGTGCGGATGAAGTCATCATGGCTGCAATTCAAGGCGGCGGCCATCTCGCGAAAGGCGGGGGTCAGCTCATCGGCCAATTGTTGTGCGGTTTTATCTTGCGCGCGCGCGGTTTGCACCATTTTCTGCCCATGGTCATCCGTGCCAGTTGAAAAATAAACCGTCTCGCCGCTTAACCGATGGTAGCGCGCAATCGCATCGGTGGCCATAATCTCATAGGCATGGCCGATATGAGGAGCGCCATTTGGATAGGAAATTGCGGTAGTTATGAAGAAATTCTTATTTGACACTTTAACTTCCTATAGCCATCTCATCAGGCTGATTTCGCGCGAAGGATATCTGCCAACATAGCAAACCACTCCAAAATAGCTTGTTTCTTGTCGAGGTTTAACCCTTCGACTTGGCGCACTTGATGCTGCACTTTCTCCCATAGCGAAAGCGCGGGTTCAAGCGGTAAATCATGGCTCACCAGCCGCGCCACTAGCTCCGCCTCGCCCTGAAACACGGGCTGGAACGCCTGCCCGGTCGAGGCGGCGCGCACCACGCGGTGCAACCAACCGCTAAACAAATAACAAAACAACCGAAAGCTCGCTGGCTCACTGCGCGCGCCAAAGCGGCCAGCCAAACCATGCAAAGCCTCCACATCCAGCTGCGGCAAGCCTTCCAGCACGCCCACCATATCTCGATAGAGATCAAACCCGCCCATTTCAGCCAATAATAAAGCCCGCCCGGCACTTCCGTCGGCTAGAAACGCGGCCGCCGCCGCTTCATTCTCATCCATGCCCTCGAGGCGACCCGCAATAATCTGCTGTAATTGCCCCTCGTCCAGCGCCCCAAAGGACAGAGACCGGCAGCGCGAGCGAATGGTATCCAAAACTCGCCCCGGATTATGGCAGACAATCAGAAATAGGCATTTCTCTGGCGGCTCTTCAATCAGCTTCAGCAGCGCATTGACGCCGCTTTTGTTCATCTCATCGATACTGTCGATAATGGCAATGCGCCAGCCGCCGCGCGACGCACTCAGCTCAAATGATTTTTTCATCTCGCGGGTATCTTCCACCCGAATATCGCCGCGAAATTTCTCGGTCTTGAGATTATAACGGCGGTTCAGCACATAGAGGTCGGGGTGAACGCTATTTTCAATCAGCTGGGTTTCCGGCGTATCGGTTACCGGCGAGAGGCTTTCGATGGTTTGCGGATTTGGATTGGACAATAAAGCCCGCGCCACCATATAAGCAAAACTGGCCTTGCCAATACCTTCGGGCCCCGACAACAGCCATGCGTGGGGCAAGCGATGGCCTTGCAAAGCATCCAGAAAATCTCTCTGCGGGCGCTCATGGCCGACTAACGCGCGGGTGAAACGCGGCGGGTGGTCTCCGTCCACATCGGGGAGCGGTTCGGTAATCTCGGCTTGGCTCATGCGCCTATCTAAGCGGAAACAGGCTAAAGTTTAAAGCGCTGCTTCATCTCGCCTTCAATTTGTTGCCATACGGCATCGAATGTATCTTCTGCATCGACCACAATCATGCGCTCTGGGCTCTCGGCCGCCAGCGCCAAAAACCCGTCACGCACTTTGCTGTGGAACTCGGCTTGCTTTTTCTCAAAGCGCGCCGCACCGCCGCGTTTTTCGGCCCGTTGCAGCCCTGCTTCTTCGCGCACATCGAGCAAAAATGTCACGTCAGGCAAGCTCTTGCCCACCGCAATCTCTTGCAAAGGTTTCACCATATCCAGCCCCAAGCCACCCGCGATGCCTTGATAGGCCAAAGTGCTATCCAAAAAGCGGTCGCAGATAACCCATTTTCCAGCCGCCAAAGCGGGCTCGATAAGGCGGTTCACATGCTCCACCCGCGCCGCTGTCATCATCAGCAATTCAGCAAAGGGCGACCAGCGATCTGGGTCGCCTTGCACCAAAAGGTCGCGCAATTCTTCGCCCTGCTGTGTGCCACCGGGTTCACGGGTTTCCACCACGTCGAGGCCTTTGCTGCGTAAAAACCCAGCCAAGCGAACGGCTTGGGTCGATTTTCCGCCGCCCTCGCCGCCTTCAAAACTTATAAATTTTCCGCGCATATCAATCCCCTACAATCAAATAAACCAGGCTGGAAATCGCCCGGCCAAGGGCATTGCCCTTGCCGACATCTTCCGCCGCCACCAAATCAATTTCCTGCGAACTCAAGTTCGGCAAAGTCACTTTCAAAACGCCCAATCGGTCGCCTTTCGAAATCGGCGCTAAAATCGGTTTCTCATAGGTGACCGTCGCCACCATTTTGCGACGCCCGCTGCGCGGTGTCACAATATCAAAGCGCCTATCGGTGGTCACTTTCACGCTATCTTGGTCGCCATGCCAAACCGGAAACGCCGCCACTTCTTGCCCCGCTTCCACCAATAGGTCGCGTTGGAAATTGCGGAAGCCAAAGGTCATCAGCTTGCGCGCTTCGCGGGCCCGCTCGCGTTTGCTATCCAGCCCATTGATAACCAAAATCAGCCGGCGGCCATTTTGCTCGGCCGAGGCAACCAGCCCATAGCCAGACTCGGACGTGTGTCCTGTCTTCAGCCCATCGGCGCCAATATTGGCATAGAGCAGCGGATTGCGATTGGTCTGGCGGATTTTATTCCAAGTAAATTCGCGCTCGCTAAACAGCGGATAATATTTGCTATGATCGTTAATCAGCGTGCGAGCCAAAATCGCCAAATCCCGTGGCGTGGTTTTATGCTCGGGGTCGGGCAGACCGGTGGCATTGGTGAAAGTCGATTTGCTCATGCCCAGCTCTTGTGCCCGCTCGGTCATGATTTGCGCAAAAGCAGCCTCGCTGCCCGCCAGCCCTTCGGCCAAAGCGATACAAGCATCATTGCCCGATTGAATGATAACGCCGCGCAAGAGATTGCGCACTTCGACTTGCGAGCGCGCGTTCAAGAACATGGTCGAGCCGCCCGAGCCCGCGCCGCCGCGCCGCCAAGCATCATCGCTGACAAAAAAGGTATCGTCGGGTGATATGGCGCCAGACTCCAGGGCCTCGAAAGCCATCAGCACGGTCATTAATTTGCTCATACTGGCGGGGCTCATGCGGGCGTCTGCGTTTTTTTCAAACAGCACAACGCCGGTTTGGGCATCCATCATCAAGGCGTAATCCGCCTTGGTTTCCAGCGCCAGAGCGGGGCTAAGCGCCAAGACAAACAGGCTTGCCACGGCCAAAACCGAGCGGCGTAATTTGGCTATTCGCTTTTGCAGATGCAGCATTTTCGGCTCCTTATTGCTCAATTATCACGGCGTCTTTATGGCCAGAGGCCAGCAACCGCTCGAGCATTTCGCGGGCTTCGGAACGAAGGTTCGCGCCGCCCAATTTCACTCGGTAATAGGTGCTCCCGCCGACCTTCACTTCGACCACGCGAGATGGCTCTATTCCGCTCAATTTATTTTTCAAAGTTTCGGCATTGGCCCGCTTCGAAAACACGCCCGCCTGCACGGCAAAGCGTTTGGACGCCAAAATTTTCAGGGCATCTTCCTTCGGCTCAACAAGGCGATTGCCATCGAAATCGCGCACCGCGACGCTCTCAATCGGCGCGGCGGCCACGCGTCTGTCGGCGCGCGGTGTTTTTGGCTTATCGACAATGAAACGGTCGGGCTCTTGTTTGCGGATAACCCGTCCTGCCACATCATAAAGCGGCGCGCGGCCCAAATATTGCACCCGCACTTGGGCGGTGCCCTGTTCTTTAAACCCCAGCACCTCGGCGGCACGGCGCGACATATCAATCTCGCGGTCTTTGGCAAAGGGGCCCCTATCGTTGAGCCGCACGATGACCGATTTATTATTCTCTAAATTGGTCACTTTCACCCGCACAGGCATGGGCAATGTTGGATGCGCTGCGGTGAGCAAATCCATATCGAAAATCTCGCCATTGGCGGTGCGTCGGCCATGGAATTTAGGCCCATACCAGCTTGCGGTGCCGATATTATCATAGGTATCGTTTTCTTGCGGATAGTACCAATCGCCCTGAATTTGATAAGGCGTGCCGATTTTATAAATACCGCCAGCGGCCACGGCGCGGCCTTGCCCCTGGCCCGAGTCGTGAGACGGCACCGCACAACTAGATAGGCCCAAACCGCCCGCCAGTAGAACGGCGGCAAACCAGCGACCGGTAGCAGGAATAGGCGATGTTTTTGGATTTCTTAGCATATGGTGGTTCCCGCAATAAGCATGTGGCAAGACTATATTAGATTCGTTGCTTTTAAGAAGCGGCGTCGAGCCGACAAAAGCACTCTTGAAACTTAGAGGCAAAGAAGTTAAATCACGTCAGCTGACTAGAGCAGACTTCAGGAGAGGTGGCTGAGTGGTTTAAAGCGGCGGTCTTGAAAACCGTTGAGCGTTTGCGCGTTCCGGGGGTTCGAATCCCTCCCTCTCCGCCATTATTTTATTAATAGTAAATATAAAACAATGAGATAATTGGCAACAAAAGTATCTTGATACACCTATTGATACATTTACTTTTATTCGTAGTTAGAAGCATTTTTTCTGCACTAACGGCGCCTATATCAAATGTCTAAATCAACTCACACTGCTCCCAGTTAACCTTGGAGACTGTGATGACTGCTACAAAATTATTATCTGACCGCCTTTTAACCGTTAAGCAAGTGGCAGAAATATTATCAATTGGTAAATCTACCGTTTGGTCAAAATGCAAAAATGGAACATTACCTAAGCCCGTGAGGCTTGGTAGCGGCACGCGTTGGCGGAGTTCGGAAATCCAAGCGTACATACGGGGCGAATAACAAAATGCCTCAGCTAAAGCCCTCCTCCTTAAACACCGCCCTCGAACTTATCGACGGCGGCAATTATGTTTTCCCAGTCCGCGCAGACAAAAGCCCCGCTTGCGCAATTGAGACAGCCCTAGATATGCTTATAGGAAAAATGCATCAAAAAGCCTGTTATCTGGGTTTTTTATAGAGCATTTAAGATTTTCTTAGACGGAAGGAGACAGGGGGTATGTATCCCTTGCCGTCAATCCCGACCAGTTGCGCGCGCAGATGGAAAGCAATATTGCGTGGAGTGTCGGCATGGCGCTGATGGAAAAATATGAAATCGGTGATGACACGATTCAAAGCTCGAATTTCGACAATTACACCATTCCGCGTATGGCGGACATGCCGAGCGTTGATACTGATATTATCGACCAGCCGGGGCTGCCGCCTGCCGGTGCCGGTGAAGTTGCATTGATTGCGGGGCCCGGCGCGATTGCCAATGCCATTCGTCAGGCGACGGGCTATCGCGCCCTTAGCCTGCCCATTTCTTATGACGATATTCTGGCAAGTAAAAAGGGGTAATTTGATGCGTTTTTGGAAAGCAAATTTCGCCGCCGCCATTTTGCTGTGCAGCGCCCTATCGGGCGTGGCGCAGGCTGACAGCGCGGCTGAAAAACAAGCCAAAGGCATGAAGCTGATAGGCACATTGCTGGCAGGCACAGGCGCGGGCGGCATGCCCCTGCCTGAAAAATTCACCAAATATACGGTGGAGCATTTATTT
>Ga0233444_10000093_pt1 | contig 116832 bp, 114 predicted proteins | sample SI_124_October20_6_FD_182792 | JGI IMG/M metagenome (GOLD analysis project Ga0233444, IMG submission 182792) | Seawater microbial communities from Saanich Inlet, British Columbia, Canada - SI_124_October2016_10_MG | ecosystem: Environmental > Aquatic > Marine > Inlet | place: Canada: British...
GCTTTAGACAAAGCATTAACATTAGCTGAAGACGTATAATTATGAAGAAAGTATTTGTCATCGATAATTATGATTCATTTACCTATAATCTAGTTCACTATCTCGAAGAACTGGACTGTGAAGTAACCGTAAAAAGAAACGATCAATTTGAGTTGGACGAACTAGAAGATTACCCGCTACTCCTCCTCTCCCCAGGTCCAGGTATTCCAGACGAATCTGGCTTACTTAAAGCTGCAATTGAGCGTTATGCCCCTTCTAAAAAAATCTTAGGAATCTGTTTAGGTCAACAAGCCATCGGAGAAGTTTTTGGCGCTAGCCTCATCAACTTAGATAAGGTCTATCACGGGATTGCTACCCCAGTAAAAGTCATTAAAGAAGATGTTTTATTCAAAGACCTCCCTGATGTTTTTGACATTGGACGATATCATTCTTGGGTGGTAGAAACTCCTTTACCAGAAGAGCTTAACGCGACTTCTGTAGACGAAGAAGGACAGTTAATGTCCTTGCGTCATAAGACTTATGATGTTTGTGCGGTGCAATATCACCCTGAATCTGTACTCACCCCACACGGAAAAAAAATATTAGATAACTGGATCAATAGTTAAGCATGAAAGCCATACTCAACAGACTCATACAACACCAACAACTAAGCAAGGAAGAAGCGCGGCAAATGATTATCAACATCGCCGATGGTCAATACAACTCCGCTCAAATCGCTTCTTTCCTCACCATTTATATGATACGCAGCATTAGCTTAGAAGAACTCGAGGGCTTCCGCGCGGCACTACTCGAATTGTGTATTGCCATCGATTTAAGTGAATTTGACACCATCGATCTTTGCGGTACAGGGGGAGACGGAAAAGACACTTTTAACATATCAACCTTATCTTCTTTTGTCACAGCTGGAGCGGGGATAAAAGTAACAAAACATGGGAATTATGGCGTTTCTTCAGGTTGTGGATCGAGTAATGTTTTAGAAGTTTTAGGAGTTAAATTTTCTAATGATCAAGACTTTTTAAAACGTTGTGTGGATCAGGCAGGGATTTGTATTCTTCACGCACCCCTCTTCCACCCTGCCGTGAAAAACGTAGCGCCGGTAAGACGTGAATTAGGAGTAAAGACTTTCTTTAATATGCTAGGCCCGCTGGTGAATCCCGCCTTTCCAAAGAATCAATTAACCGGGGTTTTCAACCTAGAATTAGCGCGTTTGTACCACTACCTATTTCAAAAGACAGACACAAACTTCACCATACTCTATGCCTTAGATGGCTATGACGAAATTTCGCTCACTGGCCCTACAAAGGCCTTTAGCAAAAACAGCGAACGTGTTTTAACACCACAAGACTTTGGGGTTTTGCCCTTGGAGGCAAGCCAAATTGCTGGCGGAAATAATGTGGATTCTTCGGCAAAGATTTTTATGAATGTAATCAAAAACAAAAGCACTCAGGCGCAGCAAGAAGTTGTTTGTGCCAACGCCGGAATGGCCATCGCCACTGCATTAGATTTATCTCCAATGGAAGGCTTTGAAAAAGCCAAAGAGTCCCTGCTTTCTGGAAAAGCTTTTGAGGCCTTAACTAAACTTCAAAATTTAAGTAAAGCATGAGCATCCTAGACCGTATTGTTGCCGATAAAAGAATCGAAGTTGCCCAGCGAAAGCAGCTATTCCCTACCGCCTACTGGGAAGCTTCTCCGCTATTCGATCGCCCAGCAAACCCTTTGGCGGAACGCCTTAGAACAAGTGCTTCTGGGATTATCGCAGAACATAAACGCCGTTCCCCTTCAAAACAAAACATCAACAGCTCCCTTTCTGTTGCTGCTATTGCCAGTGGCTATGAAAGCGCAGGAGTCTGCGGAATGTCAGTTTTGACAGACGGGAAATATTTTGGAGGATCGCTAGACGATTTAACCTTGGCAAGAGCTAGTACAAATTTTCCGCTACTGCGGAAAGAATTCATCATTGATGAATTTCAATTAATTGAAGCCAAAGCCCACGGTGCAGATGTAATCTTATTAATTGCTGCAGTCTTGAGTCGCGCCGAGATACAACAACTCTCTACCGCTGCTAAAAGTCTAGGACTAGACGTTTTACTTGAGGTACACAATCTCGATGAATTACAAAAATCCATCATGCCTACTTTAGACATGCTAGGAGTCAATAATCGCAATCTAAAAACCTTTGAAGTATCGCTGGATACAAGTAGAACTTTAGCTGAGAAAATCCCCGCAGAATTTGTCAAAGTTTCTGAAAGTGGAATAAGCGATGTAAATGCAATTAAAGACTTAATGACCTATGGTTATCAAGGTTTTTTAGTGGGCGAAAACTTTATGAAAACAAACGATCCCGGTGCAGCAGCACGGGATTTTATACAACAGTTAGAAGCATGAAATTAAAAGTTTGTGGCATGCGAGAACCCGATAATATTGCAGCGCTTAGCGCCTTGCAACCCGATTATATGGGCTTTATTTTCTGGGCACCGTCAAGTCGTTATGTAAGCGAAGCGACGCCAGTTTTAGACAAAAGCATCAAAAAAACAGGGGTTTTTGTCGATGCATCGGTAGACTATATTCAAAGCAGTATTAGCACGCATCAATTGCAAGCAATACAATTACATGGTGAAGAAACGCCTAGTTATTGTCAATTGGTTCAAGGTTTTGGGGTAGAAGTCATCAAAGCTTTTTCTGTGAAAGACGCTTTCGATTTTAGTATGCTTGAAGCCTATGAAAACAGTTGTGATTTCTTTTTGTTTGATACCAAAGGCGCCTTACCTGGTGGAAATGGTTACACCTTTGACTGGAGTCTTTTAAAGGAATATCCTTCCCAAAAACCCTTCTTTTTAAGTGGCGGAATTGGGTTAGAAAACACACAAGGAATCAAAGAATTATTAAATACAGATTTACCCCTATATGCTATTGATGTAAATAGTAAATTTGAACTCGCTCCTGGGCTCAAAAAAATTAAAGACATAACACAATTTAAAAACAAATTGTATGAACTATAATGTAGATGAAAAAGGATATTACGGCGACTTTGGCGGAGCTTATATACCTGAAATGTTGTACCCCAATGTAGTCGAGTTGCGCGAAAGTTATTTAAAGATTTCTGCAGAACCCGACTTTAAAAAAGAGTTTGACGACTTACTCAAGGATTACGTAGGGCGACCTACTCCCTTGTATTTCGCAAAGCGTTTATCAGAGCGATACAATACTAAAATCTACCTCAAAAGAGAAGACCTATGCCACACCGGTGCGCATAAAGTCAACAATACCATTGGGCAAATCTTGATAGCAAAACGCCTAGGGAAAAACAGGATTATTGCAGAGACTGGTGCAGGACAACACGGGGTGGCCACGGCGACCGTTTGTGCCTTGATGGGCATAGAGTGTATTGTTTACATGGGGGAATTAGACATTGAGCGACAAGCACCCAATGTTGCCCGTATGAAAATGCTAGGCGCCAAAGTTCGACCAGCCCAATCGGGTAGTAAAACCTTAAAAGATGCCACAAACGAAGCTATTCGCGACTGGATCAATAACCCGGTAGATACACATTATATCATTGGGTCTGTGGTAGGACCACACCCTTATCCAGATATGGTGGCCCGTTTTCAATCGGTAATTAGTGAAGAAACAAAATGGCAATTGCAGGAATTAGAAGGCCGTGATTATCCCGACCATGTGATCGCATGCGTGGGCGGAGGAAGTAATGCCGCTGGTCTGTATTACCACTACCTCAACGATGAGCGAGTGAATATCATCGCTGTTGAAGCAGCAGGAAAAGGCATTGACTCTGGCGAAAGTGCCGCGACTTCTGCCCTTGGAAAAGAAGGTATTATTCACGGAAGTAAAACTTTGTTAATGCAAACCCCAGATGGACAAATCACCGAGCCCTATTCTATTTCGGCTGGATTAGATTATCCGGGAGTGGGTCCCATGCACGCGCATTTATTCCGCTCTAAACGCGCAGAATTTATTTCGATCCCAGATCAAGAAGCGATGGACTGGGGCTTGACCCTTTCTCAAATGGAAGGGATTATTCCCGCCATTGAAACGGCCCATGCTTTTGCCACACTAGACGTGCGTAAGTTTGGCCCAGAAGAAGTAATTGTATTTAATTGTTCAGGTCGTGGAGATAAAGATTTGGACACCTATATTGACTATTTTAAGTTATAATGAATCGAATTGACCAAAAATTTCAAGAGGACAAAAAACTCTTGTCCATCTATTTTTCAGCAGGTTATCCTAGCCTTGAGGACACTGTTCCTATCTTAAAAAATTTACAAGCTGCTGGTGTCGACATGGTTGAAATAGGCCTGCCTTTTTCAGACCCCTTAGCAGATGGTCCTACCATTCAAGAAAGTTCTACTCAGGCCTTACGCAATGGAATGACGACAGAAAAAATGTTTACGCAGTTGGAAAACATCAGAGACCACATTGACATTCCGCTCGTATTGATGGGCTATTTTAATCCTATGATGCAATATGGGATTGAAAAGTTTTGTCAACGCTGTGAGGCCATTGGGATCGATGGGTTAATCATTCCAGATTTACCGGTAGATGTCTATCACGAAGACTACAAGGCTTTGTTTGACAAACACGGTTTGTACAATATGTTTTTAATCACGCCACAAACCCCAGAAGAGCGCATTCGCTATATAGATGATGTCTCAAATGGATTTATCTATATGGTAAGTAGTGCCAGCGTAACGGGAGCAAAAAGCACCTTTGGCAACACCCAAACAGGGTACTTCCAACGCATCGCGGCCATGGAATTGAATACCCCAACAGTGGTCGGTTTTGGAATCAGTAATGCTGAGACGTATGATGCGGCAACTGCGACTTCACGTGGGGCGATCATTGGCTCTGCCTTTATCAAGTTTTTAGCGGAAAATGGGGTTGATCAAATCGAAAACTTTGTAAAAACTATTCGGGATTAAAAACACTTCCATACTGCTCTACACGAAAATAAAAAGTAGTATAGTTAGTATCTTTGGCTTTATTTTCTTTGTAAACCTCCATACTCCCAATCTCGCGATTAGCTGTACCAGAAGGTGCGGTTAAACTATAGGTTGTAATGGTTCTCCCTGCCCAGTAAAATTGGTGTTTTCTAGGGACATTGCTATTGATCACTTCTAAACTTATCCCTTCTTTTTTTACTAATTTCCGAAAGAAATATTCAGGGTCATTCTTACTGTTGCCTCCCGTAAAAATCAAAGTGTCTACGGTGGGATGCTTTTTTTATATCCCCAATACATCTCTTAATTCTGGCTGTAGCATTCCTAAATCTGAAGCGTCTATCTTATCCCGATAGGCAGCTCCTACAATATCACATACCCCTATTTTTTCTCGCTGTAAAAATGCCTTGCGCTGTTCAATCGCAAAGTGGGTGTTTTCATAGACTAAGCCTAGATTATAAATACAATCCCATACTTTCCACAACAAGTAATTACTGCTCCCATAACAAAAATCCACATCTTCATCGTTTAAATCTCCTGTTGTAAATCGCGGTGGAGGTAAGGTGCCTACAATTAAACGTGTTGTATCTGTTAAAATATAGGGTGGATAGGGATGTGTGTGGTGAAACATTTGGCAGCTTAGTTAAAAACAATTATTAAAAACAATTAGTTTTGATTCCACCAAATCTACTACTTATGGGAAAAGGAGACAAAAAAACCCGTCGCGGGAAAATCGTCAACAAGACTTTTGGCGTTCGCCGTAAAACCAAACGCAACAAACGGAAAGAACAAGAAGCTAAGGCTAGCGGATAAAAACCGGCTGAGAAGCTTTTTCGGTATGTTTTTCGCTGTATTGATAGCCATCTGTGGTGAAGCCTTTGATATCAGTTAAATCATTTGCTGCTGTATCAATAACATAACGGGCCATCATTCCACGGGCTTTCTTGGCAAAGAATGAAATCATCTTAAGTTGCCCGTTTTTAAAGTCTTTAAATTGTGGCGTGATGATCTCTGCATTAAGGATTTTTGTATCGATTGCAGCAAAATATTCATTACTCGCTAAATTGAGTAATACTTCCCCCTCTTGCATTTCTTCATTGAGGGCTTGGGTGACTTTTTCTTTCCAAAAAGCAGGAAGGTTTTTCTTTACTCCTACCGGCATTTTAGTGCCCATTTCTAAACGATAAGGCTGGATTAGATCTAATGGATTGAGTAAACCATACAAACCAGAAAGGATGCGCAGCTGTGATTGTAAAGCAGGGATTTTATCTTCCGAAAGGCTATAGGCATCTAAACCAGTATAAACGTCTCCATCAAAAGCGTAGACGGCTGGACGGGCGTTTTCTGGACTAAAAGGCAATTGAAAATCTTGATTGCGCTGCCAATTGAGTTGGGATAGATTCTCTGAAATCCCCATAAGTTTTCCCAGAGCCTTAGTCGACTTTTTCTTCAACAACTTGTTGATTCGCTCTGCCTCTGGCAAAAAACGCGCTTCGGTAAATTGAGCGGTGGGTAATTCCGCTTCAAAATTGAGGGACTTTGCAGGCGAGACAATCATTTTCATACAAGGTGCTTTTTATCAAAAATAAGTTGGTTTTTTCACTTGCGCAAACCTGTGGCATTACAATCCTTGATGGATGAATTACAAGTGCTTATGCTGGGCATAGTTTCGCCATTTGCCAAGGGTCTTGACTAAATCTTGCGGAATTTCAGAATCAAACTGCATCCACATTCCAGTTTTAGGATGCTCAAAGCCTAAGGTTTTAGCGTGTAATGCTTGGCGTGGAATCAACTTAAAACAGTTTTCGACAAACTGTTTGTACTTACTAAAGTGAGTTCCTTTTAAGATGGCATTTCCTCCATACCGCTCGTCGTTAAACAAGGTATGTCCTATATGCTTCATGTGGGCACGAATTTGATGGGTACGCCCTGTTTCTAATTGACATTCTAAAAGAGTAACATAGCCAAAACGTTCAACTACTTTATAGTGAGTGACCGCTGGTTTACCTGCATCTCCCTCAGGAAAAACCATCATTTGTAACCTGTTTTTAGGGTGACGACCGATATGCCCTTCGACCGTTCCTTCGTCTTCTTTGGGGCTTCCCCATACTAAAGCAAGGTATTTGCGTTCAGAAGATTTATCAAAAAACTGTTTTGATAAATGGGTGAGCGCTTGCTCTGTTTTTGCAATCACTAGAAGACCACTGGTATCTTTGTCAATACGATGCACTAAACCGGGTCTTTCATCGGCATTATTTGGCAGGTTATCAAAGTGAAAAAGCAATGCATTGATTAGTGTCCCAGAATAGTTTCCGTGTCCAGGGTGGACCACCATTCCTGCTGCTTTATTGATCACAATAACGGTATCGTCTTCATAGACCACCTCTAGGGGTAAATCTTCTGGTACCAATAAATTTTCATGTGGAGGATGCCCAAATAATACCCGAACTACATCCCCACCTTTGACCTTATAGTTTGACTTAACCGCAGTGTCATTGACAAAAATACTTCCTTCTTTTGCAGCGTTTTGGATTTTATTTCGGGTCGCATTTTCAATGCGATTCATCAAATATTTGTCTACCCTTAAAGGCTCTTGCCCTTTATCTGCTGTAAAAGAAAAATGTTCGTGTAAACTTTCTTCGCGAAAGTCATCTTCGGGGTAGTTATCGTTTTCCATTGCCTAAAACTAGATCTATTTTTGATGTTTTTGGCAACACCATACCTGGTTGAATTTTTTCTCCGTTATATCGCATTTCTAGGACCATATCTCTTCCAATATTATCTCTGTAAGAAATTTCTCCTAAGCTAAAGCCTACTGCCGTTAGGCGTGTTTCGGCATTTCGCTTTGTGATTTGAATTACATTTGGCACTTTTAGTTTACGGTACCCAGAAGGGTTTAAAGTAAAATAAATTTTTCTTCCGCGTTTTACCGCTGATCCTGCTTTTGGGCTTTGCTCGATTACTGCATAAGGAGGATAATTGGGATTGAATTTTGCCGAATCTAAGACTTCATAACGCAGTTCAAAACGTTCCACTATTTCTGGAATCTCTTGTATCGAAAGGGTTTCAAAATCTGGCACCTCAATATGTTTGTTGTTCTCTGTTATTTTATCAAGCCCGTAATAAACCCCTACAAGCAATAAACAGCCGGCAATAAAAGCAAAACCCAATTGCCTTAGAAATACTTTGCTAAACAAAAAACGTAAATAATTCATTTCTTAAATTCTGGCGTAAAGATAAGAAACCCTTTGTGATTGATAGAGATAAAGGTCGCTCCTTTACAAAACGATTGCTATTTTTATGGCATGAAGAAAATCATTGGAGTTGCTAGTGGTGGATACACCTCAGAACACGCTATTTCAAAAAAAAGTGGTCAAGTTGTTTTTGATGCACTAAAAGACGGGGAGCATGACTATTATCAAATAGACATTAATGTGTCACAGTGGGCAGTTATAGATTCTAAAGGGGAAACATATCCTTTGGATCAAGAAAGTTTTCACTTTAATAAAGAAGGGCGAAGCATGGCTTTTGACTGTGTGGTGAATATGATTCACGGCGCACCAGGAGAAAATGGAGAATTAGCGGCTTATCTTGAAGAAAGAAATATTGCCCATACCAGTTGTGATGCAAAAATGGCAGCACTCACCTATGACAAAAGAGCGTGCTTAAATGTGGCCAATGCGTATGGATTTCTATCAGCAAAACGTTTAAATGTCAATAAAGGAGAAGATATCACCGCAGAAAAAGTTAGCACCGCAGTAGGCTTTCCTTGTTTTGTAAAAGCCAATCGTGCAGGAAGCAGCTTTGGGGTGTACAAAGTGATGAATGAACAAGAATTACCCGCTGCATTAGCAGGTGCATTTAAAGAAGACGAAGAGGTCTTGATTGAGGCTGCGCTGGAAGGACGAGAGATTACGGTAGGGGTTTTAGAATGGAAAAATGATGTGCTTGTTCTCCCAATTACAGAAATCATTAGTGAAAATGATTTCTTTGATTATGAAGCAAAATACGAGGGAAAATCTCAAGAGATAACTCCAGCCAATCTTCCTGAAGCCTTGGAAGCTAAAGCCAATGAAATGGCAAAAAATCTTTATACTACCCTTGGCCTAAAAGGAATCACTCGTTCCGAATTTATTTTTCAAGACGGAATCCCCCATCTATTAGAGATTAATACTATCCCTGGAATGACCCTTCAAAGCATTATTCCGCAACAAGCAGAAGCAGCTGGAATTTCCTTGAATGAATTAATTACAGAAGTAATCGATAATAGCTTAGCTAAAAAAGCCTAAATTTAACATATGAAACGCGCTATTTTTCCTGGTTCTTTTGACCCTATCACCATGGGTCATGTTGATATTATTCGCCGTTCGCTTCCATTATTTGACGAATTGATTATTGCGATAGGGGTCAATTCAACCAAAAAATACATGTTTTCGCTCGACCAACGCAAGGCATTTATTGAAGCAACATTTACTGATGAACCAAAAATCAAGGTGGACACCTATGAGGGGCTAACCGTTGATTATTGCCAAGAAATTGAAGCAAACTTTATTTTAAGAGGCTTGCGCAATCCTGCAGACTTTGAATTTGAAAAAACCATTACTCAGGTAAATCGTCGTTTATCTAATATTGAGACGGTGTTTTTGCTCACCTCTGCCGAAACCTCATTTATCAGTAGCAGTTCAGTGAGAGAGGTGATTCACTTTAAAGGAGATTATTCTTCGATGGTTCCTGATGCTGTGCGTTTATAGCCCTGCTTTTTCCCACAAAAATTTAATGTTAGCATAAGCGTTCTCAAATAAGTCAGGAACATCTTTTTTATCAATCCATACTGCTTTTTGGATTCCTTCCTCTACTTGTGGTTGCAATGCACCTTCAAAATCAGTTTCCATCGCATACCAATAGGTTTTTTTTAAACGGTATTTTCCATTGCGATGAAACATATGTAAAGTAGTGGGAAGTGATTTTGTAATACTTAAACTTCCTACCCTAGTTTCCTCTTCAACTTCTCTTATAGCAGCAGAGCGAACAGATTCGTCTTGTTCTATTCTACCCTTTGGAATATCCCATTTATTATTGCGATAGATAAACAAAAACTTTTTAGTTTGCCTGTGTTGCACTATTCCGCCTGCGGCTTCAATTACTTTAAAAAGGTTATAAAACAATTGCCACATCTTCTCTTCTTTAGCGTGATAGAGATACAACTGCTTTACTTTCTTTGATTTAAGCGCAGCTACAATACTATTTTTATGGGCGAATTTCAAAAAAAAGACGGGACTTTCTTGGGTTTGTTCAACTAATGAAGTCGTTAAAATGATTGGCTTTTGATTAAAAAATACTTTATACATTTGTGTATGATTTATAGTAAACAAACGGCAGCTGCAACAGCGCAACAACTTTTACAAATTAATGCAATAAAATTGAATCCTGAAAACCCATTTAGATGGGCGAGTGGATGGAAATCTCCTATTTACTGCGATAACCGTCTAGCGCTATCTTATCCTGAAGTTAGGGATTTTTTAGCCATCAATTTAGCACAACAAGTAGAAAAACTTTATGGGACAGATGTGACTATCGCAGGAGTTGCTACAGGGGCAATTGGCATTGGGATGCTAGTCGCTGAAAAATTAAACTTGCCGTTTATCTATGTTCGGCCAGAACCTAAAAAACACGGACGTCAAAATCAAATCGAAGGACATGCTCCTGAGGGCAAACCTATTGTAGTAATCGAAGATTTAATCAGTACAGGGAAAAGTAGTCTAAATGCCGTTAGGGCAATTAAACATCAAAAATTTCAGGTTTTAGGGATGCTAGCCTTATTCTCCTATGGCTTTAATGTCGCTGAAGAAAACTTTAGCAAAGAGAATATTCAATTACACACCTTGAGTGATTACGATCACTTATTACAATTTGCGAATCAAGAAAAAGCCATCACAGACAAACAATTAACTGCACTCTCGTTATGGAGAAAAGACCCCGCTAACTGGACATCTTAATACACCCACTCTACTGTTTTGTATTGAAAAGTCCTGAATTGACCATCCGCTGTTTTCAAGACTAATTCCCCCTGTTCATTCACCGAATCAACAGTGGCCTGAAAAACTTGACCTTCTGCTATAAAACTTCTTTTTTCACCCAGACAAAAGAGCGTTTTATTAAAAGCGCTAAAACTATCTGAAACAGTAATTCCCGAAGTCAAATAAAAGCTGATATCTGCTAAAATTTTGAGTAAGACTTCTTCAATCTCAAATGATCTCCCTATGGCTAAATGCATAGAACTGGCTCGCTTTAAATCTGGGAAATCTAATTGATTCACATTTAAACCAATTCCCACAATACTACCATTGTATTTACTTCCACGATAAAGGTTTTCGATTAGGAGACCACATATTTTTTTATTCTCTGACAAAATGTCGTTTGGCCATTTTATGCTGACAGCAGGAATTCCAAAAGAAATCAAGGCACTCCTCACCGCTAAAGCGACCCAGCAATTTAGCACAAAAACAGTGGGTAAACTCAATTTTTCTGGAGATAAAAAAAATGAGAAAGTGAGATTCTTGTTTGGCTCAGAGACCCATTGATTCTCCCTTTGCCCCTTCCCTTTTTGCTGGTCTAATGCCCACAAAAGTTCTCCATGCATTATTTTAGATTCATGGTATTGCCGCTTAAGGGCCATATTAGTGGAGTCAATGGCATCAATTTTGTTTATTTTGAAATATGACATTTGTTACCGTATTGTCTCTAAGAAAGTAATAAATTTGTGAAAACTAAAAATATTAATGACAAAAACTTCGAACGCCGCTGACAACCTTATCGCACAAATTATTTTGGGCGTAGAAGAAGTAAAAGGATTGGACATCAAATTACTGGATTTAAGATCACTTGACAACACTGTATGTGATTACTTTGTCGTCTGCTCTGGCACATCAAACACCCACGTTGCCGCCATTGTTCAATCTATCCAAAAAATTGTCAGTAAAGCCCTTAAAGAAAAACCCTACCACACAGAAGGTCAAGATAATGCCGAGTGGGTCCTAATGGATTATATTAATGTAGTGGTTCATGTATTTCAAAAACCAACCCGTGAATTCTACAATATTGAAGAATTATGGGGAGACGCTGAAACAACTCCAATTGCCTCTAATTATTAAAAAATGACGAATAAGAAAAAACAAAATACTCCAAAAATTAATCCTTATTGGCTTTATGGAATAGTCATCGTTCTATTGTTGAGTCTAAGCTTTTTTGGTGATGGGAATTTACAATCTGAAGGAAAGACAAACACCTCTGCTTTTGAACGCTATCTCAATAATGGTGATGTTGATCGTGTTTTGATTCAAAACGAAAAAACTGCGATAATCTTTTTAAAACCTAGCGCGCTTGAAAAATCAGATCATCAAGCGCTGAAAAAAGAAAACTTTTTAGGAAAGGTCAATGTTAAGGGGCCTCATTATTCATTTGAATTTGGTGACTTAAAATTATTCCAAGAAAGATTAGAACGCGCTAAGGCTAACAACGTTGAATTTAGCTATGAGTTTGTCACCATTGAAAATAAATTCTTTGATATCATCTTAAGCTTTCTCCCCATTATTGTCATTGTAGCCGTTTGGATATTCATCATGAGAAGTATGTCTGGAAACGGTGGCGGCGGTGCTGGTGGACAAATCTTTAATATCGGAAAATCAAAAGCTAAACTTTTTGATGAAAAAACTGACGTAACGATAACTTTTAAAGATGTTGCTGGTTTAGAAGGCGCAAAAGAAGAAGTACAAGAAATTGTAGACTTTCTTAAAAATCCCCAAAAATATACGGTACTCGGAGGTAAAATCCCAAAAGGGGCCTTATTAGTAGGACAACCTGGAACAGGAAAAACATTATTGGCTAAAGCTGTTGCAGGCGAAGCCAAAGTCCCCTTCTTCTCTCTTTCTGGATCAGATTTTGTTGAAATGTTTGTGGGCGTTGGTGCTTCTCGTGTTCGAGATCTGTTTAAACAAGCAAAGGACAAATCCCCTGCAATTATTTTTATCGATGAAATTGATGCGATAGGAAGAGCGAGAGGAAAAAACAATATGACGGGATCGAATGATGAACGCGAAAACACCCTGAACCAGCTATTGACAGAAATGGATGGTTTTGGGACCAGTACTAACGTAATCATTCTAGCCGCTACTAACCGTGCAGATGTTCTTGATAAAGCCTTGATGCGCGCGGGTCGATTTGATCGTCAAATCTATGTTGACCTTCCTGATGTACGCGAGCGTAAAGAAATCTTTAAAGTGCACTTAAAACCTTTAAAGACTACAAAAACACTAGACGTTGACTTACTGTCAAAACAGACCCCTGGTTTCTCTGGAGCAGACATCGCTAATGTTTGTAATGAAGCTGCTTTAATTGCCGCTAGAAAAAATAAAAAATCTGTAGGAAAACAAGACTTTCTTGACGCAGTTGATCGTATAGTAGGTGGACTTGAAAAGAAAAATAAAATCATCACCCCAGAAGAAAAGAAAACCATTGCTTTCCACGAAGCTGGTCATGCTATGGTGAGTTGGCTATTAGAATACGCCGCTCCATTAGTGAAAGTTACGATTGTACCCCGTGGGCAATCGCTGGGTGCGGCGTGGTATTTACCAGAAGAACGAATGATCGTTCGAACAGAACAAATGCTAGACGAAATGTGTGCTACACTAGGCGGTAGAGCTGCAGAGAAAGTCATCTTTGACAAAATCTCTACAGGAGCCCTAAGCGATTTAGAAAAAGTTACCCGTCAAGCTAAATCAATGGTCACTGTTTATGGATTAAATGATGAGATTGGAAACATCACTTACTATGACTCTAGTGGGCAATCTGACTATAGTTTTTCAAAACCTTATTCTGAGGAAACTGCACAGAAAATCGATAAAGAAATTTCTAAAATTATTGAAAAACAATATGAACGCGCTTGCGATTTAGTCAATCAAAATCAAGATAAATTGACAGAATTAGCGAATCGACTTCTCGAAAAAGAAGTCATCTTTAAAGATGATTTAGTCAGTATCCTAGGGGAACGTCCTTACGATAAAAAGACAACAGAAGAAGAGCATAAAGAAGAGGAAGCAACAGAAGAAGCGTAATAAGTGGGGGTTTTTGATCAACTTTTCGGGAAAAACAAGCCTCAAAAAAAGAAGGATCAAAGTCAATATCTACCAGAAAAAAGCCATTCTAAAGAAATTCAATTTGCCCATAACTTTACTGAGCGTGGTGGTAAGTTTGTCTATTGTGAAGACGCTCAGAGTACTTCTTTTTACTTTCAGCAAATTTTACAAGAAAACGGTTGGTCATCAGAAGACATTATTGGACAAAATAGTGTGCTTTCTTCTTTTTTTAAACTGGAAAACAATACCAATCAACCAAAAGCATTCGTAATGCATTGTGAATATTTAATTGCCAATAAAGGAGCAATATTAATCTGTAATCGTCAAATTCAAGAAAAGAAATTAAGCGATTTACCGCAAAACCTTATCATTATTGCTACCAGCAATGACTTTAAAAACGATGTAAGCGAGGCTATGTCCTCAATCAATCAAAAATACAAAAACAATCTTCCTTCTAATATCACCACCCTCAATGCATTTGATCCTACAAAAGAAAATGATTTTCTCTCTTATGGGGGTAATGCAAAACATTTATATTTGCTAGTACAGGAAGTTAACGAATGAAAGAATTGACCACCAGAGCGATCTCGGGCATACTATATGTGGCATTATTGACCATTACAATGTTTAGCTCTCCCCTCTCTTTTTACTGTCTAATTATTGTTTTTGCAGGTTTAGCCCTTTGGGAGTTTCAACGACTCATAAAATTTAAAAGTATCGTTGTTCCTTTTGTTTTAGCTGCATTATTTTTAGCCACTTATCTCTCGCTTCTTCCAACTGTTTTTTTTAACGGAATTCTCATCGCTTCCTTAACAGTAAATACAATCATATGCTTTTTTTGTTTGACTAAAAGACAAGTTGATTTTTCGAAAGGAAGTAAAACTGTTTTAATCTTGTTTTATATAGCGGGATCAAGCGTTTTTATCCCAAAGCTTCTAGAACTTAACGACCCAGGAGAACCCTATTATCTTTTATTCTTTTACCTCGCTATCTGGGTCAATAATTCTTTTGCCTACATAGTGGGTTCTAGAATAGGGAAAACAAAGTTATTACCCGCAATCTCCCCAAAAAAATCTTGGGAAGGTTATGTTGGAGGATCAGTCGCCACAATAATTTTACTGTATTTTATAGAAAATAATTTCTCCATTTATGGAAACTATTGGTGGGGCATAGCGTTATTACTTCCCGCCCTTGCTACCCTAGGTGATTTTATTCAATCCTATTTTAAAAGAAGGGCAAATGTAAAAGACAGCGGCACTTTACTCCCTGGTCATGGCGGTTTTTATGACCGCATGGATAGTGTTATCTTTACTGCACCTTTTTATTATTTATTCTTAAAATTTATCTAATTATGTTTCATAAAGAAGGCTATATCATTATTATCAATACATTTTTGATCTGTGCTGCAATCGCCTTAGTAGCAGAATACTTTGTAGGCAATCAAATTGCCAAATACTGCCTTCAAGCTACAGCTTTGGTTATTCTTGTTTTAGTATTACAGTTTTTCAGAAACCCCAGCCGTAACACAGTTCTAAATGAAAATCACCTGTTCTCTCCTGTAGATGGAAAGGTCGTGATCGTAGAAGAAGTTTTTGAAAAAGAATACTTTAAAGATCAACGCTTACAGGTGTCGATTTTTATGTCTCCTATCAATGTTCACGTCACCCGTTACCCTATGAGTGGAACAGTGAATTTTAGTAAATATCACCCTGGGAAATATTTGGTGGCATGGCATCCAAAGTCTTCAGAACTCAACGAAAGAACAACGATTGTTGTTGAAAACGAACAGTTTGGGGAAATTTTATACCGCCAAATTGCTGGTGCTGTTGCCCGTCGTATCGTGAACTATGCAGAAGTAAGCGACAAAGCGGTTCAAGGAGAAGATGCTGGATTCATTAAATTTGGCTCTCGTGTTGACCTTTTCTTGCCCGTAGGCACTCCAGTTGATGTTGTTCTCGATCAAGTGGTTCGCGGTGGGGAAACCATTATTTCAAAGAAATAAGCCCAGCTTAATTAAAGCGTAGCAAGGCTTTTCTCAATTACACTAATCTTTTCTAGAGCGTCTGCTTCTTTTTTACGCTCCATTTCGATCACTTTGTCTGGAGCATTGCTCACAAAACGTTCGTTTTCGAGTTTCTTTCTAACAGATTGCAAGAAGCCTTTGGCATATTTAAGCTCTTCTTCAAGTTTCGTTTTTTCTGCCGCTGCATCAACATTACCCGCTAATGGAATAAAACATTCAAAGGTATCCACACGGAAACTTGCTCCTGATTCTTCTGGTGCTTTTTCTACCCAGTGAATCTCTTCTACTCCTGCCATTTTTTTGATCAAAGCATGATAGCTAACCTGGTCTGCATTTGCGACTACATAAAGCTGTAAAGCTTCTTTATGAGAGATATTGCGTTCTTTTCTAAAGTTGCGAACACCACTCACAATCTTGGTCGCTAATTCAAAGGCGTCTAAGGCAGCTTGATCTACTTTACCAACTTTTGGCCAAGCAGAAATCATCAAAGCTTCTTCTTTTGAGCGTTCTCCCATATGCTGCCATAACTCTTCGGTCAAGAAAGGCATAAAGGGATGCATCAACTTTAGATTATTTTCAAATAAAACTTTGATGCGTTTTAAACTAGCCACATCAATTGGGGAGCCATAGGCTGGTTTGATTGCTTCGAGTAACCAAGAGCAGAAGTCATCCCACAATAGTTTATAAACCGCCATTAACGCATCAGAAATACGGTACTTTTCAAAGTGATCTTCAATCGTGCTTAAGGTCGCGTTAAACTTATTCTCATACCAGTCTAGGGCCTCGGCGTTTTGTGTGTTTGGCGAAGCCTTATCTTCTACTTCCCAGCCATCAATCAAGCGATAGGCATTCCATATTTTATTGGCAAAGTTCTTTCCTTGCTGACATAAATTTTCGTCAAATAACAAATCGTTTCCAGCGGCAGCACTCAACATCAAACCTACACGAACCGCATCTGCACCATAGTCTTCGATTAACTTTAAGGCATCGGGAGAATTCCCTAATTGCTTTGACATTTTTCGTCCTTTTTCATCTCGAACTAAACCAGTTAAATAGACATTAGAGAAAGGTTGCTCTTTTCTATACTCATAACCAGAGATAATCATGCGCGCTACCCAGAAGAACAAAATATCAGGTCCGGTGACCAAATCTTGTGTGGGGTAGTAATAATTAATTTCATCATTCTCTGGGTGGCGAATCCCATCAAAAACAGAGATGGGCCATAGCCATGACGAAAACCAAGTATCCAAAACATCTGCGTCTTGTCGCAAGTCCTCACTACTTAAAGCATCATTTCCTGATTTTTTTTGGGCTAACGCCAAAGCTTCCTCGGGAGTTTCTGCTACGACAAAATCTTCTTTTGCGTCACCAAAATAGTAGGCTGGAATTTGTTGTCCCCACCACAATTGACGAGAAATATTCCAATCGCGGATGTTCTCCATCCAGTGGCGATAAGTATTATTAAATTTAGATGGAACCAGATTTACTTCATCTGAATTTAACACTGCATCAATGGCAGGTTTAGCTAAATCTTCCATCTTTAAAAACCACTGATCTGACAAGCGTGGCTCGATGACTGCTTTTGTTCTTTCAGAAGTTCCCACATTGTGGTTATAAGGCTCTTGCTTTACTAAAGCGCCAGAAGCGTCTAATTCTTTGACGATTTCTTTGCGTACAACAAAGCGATCTTTGCCTTCATAGGCTAAGCCAAAACTATTCAGCGTAGCATCTGCATTAAAGATATCGATTACCTCAAGCTGGTGCTTTTCGCCCAGAGCTTTATCATTGATATCGTGCGCTGGGGTAACTTTTAAACAACCAGTCCCAAATTCACGATCGACATACTCGTCTTCAATAATCGGAATCGATCTGTTCGCAATAGGAACAATCACTCGCTTCCCTTTTAAATGGGTGTTACGTTCATCTTCTGGGTGAATACAAACCGCCGTGTCCCCTAATAAGGTTTCTGGACGAGTAGTTGCAATGATAACTTTTTCATCGCTTCCTTCAACGGCATAAGAGATATGGTAGAGGAATCCTGGCTTTTCAACAAAAATCACCTCTTCGTCAGAAAGGGTGGTTTGTGCTTCTGGATCCCAGTTAACCATACGATAACCACGGTAAATTAAGCCCTTATTGTATAAATCAACAAACACTTTAATCACAGACTCGTACATATCTGAATCTAGGGTGAATTTAGTACGGTCCCAATCGCAAGAACAACCTAATTTTTTAAGTTGTTGCAAAATGACTCCGCCGAATTCGTCGGTCCATTCCCAAGCGTGCTTGAGGAATTCTTCTCTTGACAAATCATTTTTATCAATGCCTTGCCCCTTCAATCTAGCGACCACTTTAGCTTCTGTTGCTATAGAGGCGTGATCTGTTCCAGGAACCCAACAAGCATTAAGACCTTTCATGCGCGCATGTCGAATCAGGATATCTTGTAAAGAATTATTCAACATATGCCCCATGTGCAAGACTCCCGTAACATTAGGTGGTGGGATAACAATCGAATAGGATTCACGCTCGTCTGGGGTAGAAGCAAAATACTTTTGCTCCATCCAGTAAGCGTACCACTTTTCTTCTACGAGGGAAGCGTTAAATTTTGAAGGAATGGCCATGAATGGTCTGATTTTTGTAATAAGTAACAAAAATAATCCTACTAATCTGAAAACGAAAGAAAACGATTGACTTTCTATTCAAGAGAAGAAAAAAGGACAAAAAATTGTATATTGAAACTAATAAAGCAATAATTATGAGAACACTTTTACTAGTATTTACATTGTCTTTAGCCCTTAACTTACAAGCACAGACAACTGGACCAGCAATAGAATTCACCTCTCAAGTAGTTGATTATGGTGAAATTAAAAAAGGAAGCGACGGGGTACGCACCTTTGAGTTTATCAATTCTGGAAATCAACCGCTAGTGATTTCAAAAGTGTATTCTTCTTGTGGATGTACCATCCCTAAAAAACCCGAGACACCTATTGAACCTGGGAATAAAGGAGAAATCCAAGTAAAATATGACACCAATCGTGTTGGCCCCATTAGAAAAACAATCACGGTCAATTCAAATGCAAAGAGCACTCCTATTGTTTCCTTAAAAATCAAAGGGACTGTTTTATAGCATTTATTCCACTACATCATCTAAGCGAATACTTTAAGGGGTATTCGCTTTTTTATTATCCGTATTTACAGTTTGCTCTACTTAGGGATTAATAGCAGAAAAAAATGACTGCAAGTGAAAGGTGAATTTTTGTAAATGGTCCTCTCTATTCATGGTCAGTTTAATCTTTTCCCCAGGTTCCTTTTGCAGAATGTCTAGCACTTTCTCTAAAGTCATATGATGGATTTTTTTTCCATTAATTTGCATCAAAATATCTCCAGCTCTTACACCAGAACGTTGTGCAGGAGATTGAGGTCTTACATAAGTGAATTTTAAAGCTGGATGAAAAAACAATCGATACCGCTCTCGCAAAAGTATTTCAATCCCATTATTTCCTGTATTGCCTTTTCGTTCTACCGAAGGTAAGCGCTGTTTTACCATTTGAATCCCCTCATAAGCTAATTCGATTCCAGAAAGGTTATAATAGAAGGGGTCAGATGTTTTAATTGTTGGTTTTAGCATAAATTGCTTATTGGGATAATCAATCAGCACCTTAAAGCGACTTAATAGCTAGCTCTGCCCCTAAACTTCCCAAACGGTTTTTCTCAAACGACAGAGTTGCAAATGTTTTTGGTGAAGGATAAGACACCTTAATCTCATTCAAGATGGTTTTACCTAAAACCAAAGAGGGGATTTTTCCTCGTTCCCCATAAACATCACCATTAATCCCGGTCCCTAAAAAATCATCAAACACAGGAGGTGTTTTTTCTAAATCAAGTTCTTTTGAAAAAAGCCAAAGCGCATCACTCAAGCCCGTATCTATTAAAAAATTTCCACTTATTGCAGCTTGCTCTAATTGCGGAATAGTAAGTTCTACATAAGGTTTTCGCTTATAAAAATGTATCGGAAAAGGCTTTATTTTCTTTTTCTTCCAGCGCTTTTGTGTTTTTACTGTATTAATTTTCAGATACTTTCGAGGATAATCGATCAAAACCGCATAGTGTTCAAACAAATCATGACCTATAATCCCGTCGATACGGGTTCCTATCCGTTTGCTCAAAATAAATTCGCTTTCTGGAAGGACCAGAGCGGTAAGTTTCTTCAAGTAAAAATCACCAATTGACAATTGATCTATTTTCACTCTGTATGCTTCTAGTGCCGGTTGATTCCCTAGTCCACGAAGCAAATAGGGTTGATCTTGATTAAACCCTAATTGCTGCGCTTTATGGTTATCAAAAATAAGGGTATGCCCCACACCTGTATCGACTAAAAAATTAAACTCAACACCTTGAATACTAATTGGGATAATAATCAAATTCGATTTCCATTCAAAAGGAATCTTACCTTTAGCCCCTTCAGGAAAGACCAATTCTGCCTGTGCAAATGAGAAGTAATTACACAGATAGAAAATTAAGAATAAAAATCTTAGCAGCATAATAGTGATTTAAGGCATATCCTCTCCTTCTATTTGAACAAAAAGGAAATAATTTGTTAAATCACAACAAAATTCGTTCCATAAAAACAAGTCCTGTTTTTTTTTAAGATATTTGCAGCTGATTTACCGCAACCATGCCATTGATCTCACAAAAAGGAAAAGATTTACCAGAATCACCCATCCGTAAATTGGTGTATTTTGCTGATGCTGCAAAAGCAAAAGGCATACATGTTCACCATCTCAATATCGGGCAACCAGATATTAGTGCGCCAAAAGAAGCCATGGAGGTTGTCAAAAACAATCCGCTTGACTTACTCCCCTATGGCTCATCAGAAGGATCGTTAAGCTATAGAAAGGCACTAACTAACTATTATAAGCAACATCAGATTGATTTATCACCTCAAGAAATCATTGTCACCACTGGAGCGAGTGAAGCGTTAGCGTTTACCTTAAACTCTATCTGTGACGCCGGAGATGAAATCATTATCCCAGAGCCTTTTTACGCAAACTACAATGGCTTTGCCGCTGCCGCTAGTGTAAATGTTGTTCCTGTAGTTTCCTTATTTGAAGATCAATTTAAACTACCTGAACTCGCAGAGATTGAAGCTAATGTAAGCGAAAAAACACGTGCCATATTACTGTGTAATCCCAATAATCCAACAGGCTATTTATATACCGAAGAAGAAATTACCGCTTTAGGGCAACTCGCCTTAAAACACGACCTCTTTTTTATTGTGGATGAAGTTTACCGTGAGTTTATTCATGATTCAAGTATGAAGCACTTTTCAGTGCTTCAATTGAAAGGATTGGAACAGCACGCGATCATGATCGATTCTGTCTCTAAACGCTACAGTATGTGTGGCGCAAGAGTAGGTGCAATGGTGAGTCGAAATAAAGACCTATTAGCGACATCCTTAAAATTTGCTCATTTACGTTTATCCCCTGCCACCTATGCATTGATGGCAAGCGAAGCTGCCTTAAAAGCTCCTGCTTCTTATTTAGAAAATGTTGTCGAAGAATATACCACTAGAAAAGAGACCTTGATCAAAGCATTTGAACAGATCGACGGCGTAAGAGTTTCTAATCCTACCGGGGCTTTTTATTGCATGGCAGAACTACCCGTTGATGATGCCGAGGATTTTTCCAAATGGCTCTTAACAGATTTCTCATATCAAAATGAAACTGTAATGATTGCCCCAGCCGCTGGCTTTTATTCTACTCCCGGCTACGGAAAAAAAGAAGTGCGTATCGGCTTTGTTCTCAACCAAGAGAAGTTAAAAAGAGCAGCACAAATCTTAGAAAGAGCACTTGTTGCTTACGCCAATTCATAGGGATTGAGTAACTTGCCTACAAGTAGTTATCCATGAAATTACACACGCAGTATTCTTTAAAAGCATTCAATACTTTTGGCATAGAACAAAGCGCAAAAAACTTTGTCGCAGTAAGCTCTCAAATCCAACTCAAAGAAGCATTAAGCCTAAAGTCGTTTGAGCAAAAGTTCATTTTAGGCGGAGGCAGTAACCTTTTGTTGACCCAGCCCATCAAGGGTTTATGCATCCATATTGCGCTTAAAGGAATTAACGTTATTCAAGAAGACGATGAAACCGTTTTAGTAGAAGCTATGGCGGGCGAAAACTGGCATGACTTTGTTTGCTGGACCCTAGAACAAGGTTATGGTGGATTAGAAAATCTCTCCTTGATCCCAGGAAATGTAGGCACATCACCCATTCAAAACATCGGAGCCTATGGAGTAGAATTAAAAGATGTTTTTGAGAACTGTACTGCCCTTGATCGAAACGATTTAAGCGAACGTTCATTTTCGAAAAAAGAAGCTCAATTTGGCTATCGCTCTTCTTATTTTAAAACCGAAGGAAAAGGACAGTACGTGATAACCGCAGTGCGATTTAGATTGACTAAGAAAGCACATCAAATCAACATTAGTTATGGAGCAATCAAAGAAGCTCTAGGCTATCAAGAAACAACCCCTCAAAATATCGCTAATGCGGTGATAGGCATTCGCCAAAGCAAACTTCCCAATCCTGCTGAATTAGGCAATAGCGGAAGCTTTTTTAAAAACCCTATCATTACCAAAGCTCAATACGACCAATTATTGTTGACACACCCAAGCCTCCCCGCTTATCCTCAAGAAAATGGGGAGGTGAAAGTTCCCGCAGGTTGGCTAATCGATCAATTAGGTTTTAAGGGAAAAAGAATTGGCGACGCCGGTGTCCATGCAAAACAAGCCCTAGTTTTAGTCAATTATGGCGCTGCTTCTGGGCAGGAAATTTTGGCCTTAGCCATAGAAATTCAGGCTACTGTAAAAGAAAACTTCGATATCGACCTAGAAGCCGAAGTGAACATTCTTTAATTATTCTCGGTTTTTTGAATCGATTTGTATGGTAACTGGACCATCGTTCAACAAGGCAACTTTCATGTCTGCGCCAAAGATTCCTTTGGCCACTGTTTTGCCGATAAGCGCTTCGGCTTTTTGACAAAAAGCCTCATAAACAGGAATGGCGTGATCGTGTTTTGCCGCACGAATATAAGAAGGGCGGTTGCCTTTTTTTGTCGCAGCCATTAAAGTAAACTGACTAATCACAATCAGATCTCCTCCAGTTTCTAAAAGAGATTTATTCATCACCCCGTCGTGATCATTAAAGATGCGCAAATTCAAGGTTTTGTTGAGTAACCAATCGAGGTCTTCGGTCGTGTCTGCTGCTTCGATTCCTAATAGAACCAGCAGCCCTTGCCCGATTTGACCCACAATTTCTTTTTCTACAGTAACCGATGCTTGTGTTACCCGTTGAATCACTACACGCATAATTAATTTCTATAAGGAGTATCTTGTTCTAATAATTGCAAATAACTCTCATAACGAGAGGGAGCAATACTTTCGCCATCTACCCCAGCTTTAATTGCACAATGAGGCTCGTCGACATGCAAGCAATTGTTAAACTTACACTGGCCTTTAATGGCATAAAACTCGGTGAAATAATTTCCTAATTCTTCCGGAGCCATGTCGACTACGCCAAAACCTTTAATCCCCGGAGTATCGATAATGCGCACCTCTTCTGTCACGTCAAACATCTCGGCATAGGTGGTGGTGTGCTGTCCTTGCTGGTGTTGGGCAGAGATTTCTGCGGTACGCAAATTCAAATTAGGAGAAAGGGCATTGAGCAAGGTAGACTTCCCTACTCCACTGTGACCAGAAAACATGGAAACCTTCCCTTTCATTAGAGCAGCTATTTCATTGATATCGTCTTCGTCAAAACAAGAGATTTCATAACAAGGCAAGTCTAAGGCCTCATAAATACTTTTCATGTAAGCGATCTCGGCTAATTCATCTTCGGTATAGGTATCCATTTTATTAAAAACTAATACGACTGGAATCTCATAGGCTTGCGCCGTAATCAAAAAGCGATCAATAAAAGCAAAAAAAGTAGGAGGATTATTTAAAGTAATGAGCAATAAAGCTTGGTCGATATTAGAAGCGATGATATGGGTTTGTTTAGAAAGATTCACCGATCGACGCACGATATAATTGTCCCTCGGAAGAATTTCTTCAATGGTCCCTTTAATCAAATCTCCTTCTTCATAGCAGCTAAAATTAACCTTATCCCCTACTGCAATGGGGTTAGTATGCTTGATTCCTTTTAAGCGAAACTTACCTTTAATGCGACAATCATAAAAGTCTCCTTGAGTACTTTTGACCCAATACCAGCTTCCAGTTGAACGATAAACAATTCCTTCTTGCAATGCAAACGATTTAGCTGGCTTAAAGATAGCTTAGATTTGCTGAAAACGCCAAGAATCTTCTGCCATTTACTATCTTTGCACAAAACAAATTGAATGGTTAAAAAAACAATGTTAATGATTCTCGACGGATGGGGAAAAGCCCCTAATCCAGTGGTGTCAGCAGTAGATCAAGCAAAGACTCCTTTTATTGATAGTTTATACGAAAACTTCTCTCATAATGATCTCTATACTGACGGGATGCATGTAGGCCTTCCAGAAGGCCAAATGGGGAACAGCGAAGTGGGACACATGAATCTAGGAGCGGGTCGCATTGTATATCAAGATTTAGCAAAAATCAATTTAGCCTTACAAGAAGATACCCTTAAAGAAGAAATTGTTTTAAAAGAAGCCATTGCTTATGCAAAGACAAACGACAAACCCATTCACCTGCTTGGGCTTTTGTCAGATGGGGGAGTTCACGCTCATATCAATCATATCAAAGGATTTTTAGATGTTTTTAAAGCAGAAGACATCAAGGACGTATATCTACATGCTTTTTCAGATGGTCGCGATGTCGATCAACAATCTGGGGCTGGTTTTATCGAGACTATAGAGCAACACATGCAACAAACCACAGGGAAAATCGCTTCAGTCATTGGGCGTTATTTTGCTATGGATCGCGATCAAAGATGGGAGCGTGTTAAAAGAGCTTATGATCTTTTGGTCCATGGCACCGGAAGTGAAACAAATGATTTTGCAGCTTCGCTAAATACATCTTATAAAGAGGGTACCACAGATGAATTTATCGAACCACTAGTTGCTGCTAATAAAGAAGGAAGAATCAAAACTGGAGATGTTGTTTTATTCTTTAATTTTAGAACAGATCGTGGACGTGAATTAACACAGATGCTATCACAAAAAACTTTCCCAGACCAAGCGACAGAGCCGCTAGATTTATACTATGTCACCTTGACGAATTACGATAAAAACTTTAACAACATCAAAGTAATTTTTGACAAAGACAATATTAAAGATACGCTAGGGGAAACCTTATCAAAAGCAGGAAAGATTCAAATTCGAATCGCCGAAACAGAAAAATATCCTCACGTTACTTTCTTTTTCAACGGGGGACAAGAAGCCCCATTTGAAGGCGAGGAACGCATTTTATGCCCTTCGCCAAAGGTAGCAACCTATGACCTACAACCAGAGATGAGCGCCTATGAAATTCGCGACGCGATCATCCCAGAAATACAAAAAGAAACCGCAGACTTTATCTGTTTAAACTTTGCTAACCCAGACATGGTAGGGCATACAGGAGATTTACAAGCCGCTGTGAAAGCGTGTGAAACAGTAGACGAATGTACTCAAGCAATTATTGAAGCTGCCTTAGCAAAAGACTATTCTGTTTTAGTCATCGCAGATCACGGAAACTGTGAAACCATGATCAACGAAGACGGTAGCCCGCACACAGCGCATACCACAAATCCAGTTCCAGTGATTTTAGTAGAAAATGAAAAACGCACCATAAAGTCTGGGGTCTTAGGAGATATTGCTCCAACAATTTTAGATTTGATGGAGGTCGATCAACCGGCTGCTATGACACAAAATTCATTACTTTAGCGAGATGCGACAATTCATTTTATTTATTGCTTTATCAATTACCATAGGGTGTAATCAATCCGCTAAAAAGAAAACTACTCAAGCACAAGAAGAAGTAGTAGTAGCTATCCCTGATTCCCTTTTTGGGAAAGACTGGGATGGGAATGAAATTTTAGTTGGAAAGATTTCCTATGCTCAGATGACCCAATACAGTGCAGCCTGGTTCGATAAAGAATATGACTTATATCGGGTCAATGCAGAACGTTTAGCACAAATTAAACCCTTGTTACAAAACAAAACTGTTGTACTTATCATGGGAACCTGGTGTGAAGATAGTCAACGAGAAGTCCCAGGGATGATGAAAATTATCAATGAAGCGGGCTACAATACTGCTGAGATGGAAATTATCGCTGTTGATGAAGATAAAAAAACCAAAGCGGACTTAGAAAAAGCCTACAACTTGGCCTATGTTCCCGCTTTGATATTCTTTGATGGGAACAAAGAAATGAATCGCATTGTCGAATTTCCGATCAATACATTAGAACAAGATATGCTTGACATTTTAAGTGGCAAGGAATATAAAAACGCTTATGCCCAATGAGTGCCATCATATTAAAAACAGTAGAAGAAATTGAATTAATGCGCGAGAGTGCATTAATTGTGTCTAAAACCCTGGGCATGCTCGCAGGAGAAATCAAACCAGGGATAAGCACCCTTGCCTTAGATACCATGGCAGAAGCGTTTATAAGAGATCTGGGTGCAGAGCCTGGATTTCTAGGGCTCTATGATTTCCCAAACACCCTTTGTATGAGCCCAAACACCCAAGTGGTGCACGGGATTCCAAACAACGACCCATTACAAGAAGGAGAGATCATTTCCATCGACTGCGGGGCGCTCAAAAATGGTTTTTATGGAGATCATGCTTACACTTTTGCCGTAGGCGAAATTGATCCAGCGACAGAAAAATTATTACGCATCACTAAAGAATCGCTTTATGCTGGGATTGACGCTTTTCGCGCAGGGAACCGTATTGGGGATTTAGGGTATGCCATTCAACACTATTGCGAGAAAGAAGGCTATGGTGTAGTACGTGAACTAGTAGGACATGGATTAGGGACTACCATGCATGAGGGACCAGAGGTCCCAAATTATGGACGACGCGGTCGTGGAAAGAAATTTGTTGACGGCATGGTATTAGCAATTGAACCCATGATAAACGGCGGTACACATCGTATCAAACAACTCAAAGACGGGTGGACTATTTTAACCGCCGACGGGCAACCCTCTGCTCATTTTGAACACAATGTCGCTTTAGTCGATGGCAAACCAGAATTACTTTCTACCTTCCAGTACATCTATGATGCTTTAGGCATTGAAAGTGACGAGGAAATACCCTTTCGCGCTAAACCACTTTCGGCATGAAATGGTTGCTCAACTTTTTACCGCGACCTTTCTTAATTCAACTGAGTTTAATTTTTCGGCATTTTATAAAGGCATTTTATAAAGGCGATCGCTTTACTGATCCCATTGACGGGAGTTCCTACCGAACTTTTCTGCCCTATGGCTATGATAAATTGAGACCAAATGCTTTGTGCCCAGGAACCCTATCCTTAGAACGACACCGCTTTCTCTGGTTATATCTTCAACGTAAAACCACTTTTCTTGAAGATAAATTAAACGTCTTGCATGTTGCACCAGAACAAGTATTTTACAACAAATTCAAACAATTTGATCACTGGAACTACACCACAACAGACCTGCACTCACCTCTTGCTGATATAAAGGCTGATATTTGCGCTTTACCTTTTGAAGATAACAGCTATGACCTTATTCTTTGCAATCATGTATTAGAGCATATCCCAGACGACCTTAAAGCAATGGAAGAACTTTATAGGGTATTGAAAAAAGGAGGAACATTAATTGCGCAAGTGCCCTTAAATGAAAATGCCGAAGCAACTTTTGAAGACGATAGCATAACTGATTCTACAGAACGCACCAAAATCTTTGGACAATATGATCATGTTAGGGTTTATGGAAAAGATTACTACAAAAGACTAGCGCAAGCTGGATTTAAAACTGAAGGAGTTAACTTTCTTCAAGAAATATCTTCTAATGAACGGGATCAATATGCCTTACCAAAGCAAGAGTGTATCCCTGTAGCAGTAAAATAATTACCAGCGAGAAGAAGCGACTTCTTCTGTCCCTGTACCTTTAGCTAAAATCCAGTAGGCCGAAAGACTAGGGTCTGCCTCTATCATTGCTTTTCCTCTTTCAAAAGGCATGACCATTAAACTGGTTGCGTATGCATCTGCCGTCATACAATCTGGCGCTTTCACTGAAGCACTTAAAACTTTTGAACGAACAGGTTTTCCGTTTAAGGGATTGATCGAATGGACATATATTTGACCTGTTTTTTCATCAACACGATACTTGCGGTAATTCCCAGAAGTCGCTAAGGCTTGATCTTTAATAGATAGCACTGCTTTCAGAGCTCGTTCTTCTGTTTGCTGCGGATGATCGATTCCAACTTTCCATTGTTCTCCAGAAGTAGGATTAATTCCTTTGGCGACGAGTTCACCTCCTATTTCTACTAAATGATTTTCACTGCCTAAACTGGACAGGTAGTGCGCAACTAGATCGACGGTGTACCCTTTTGCGATCGCATTAAAATCAATGTAAATGGCTGGATTGTCCTTTATAATACGGTTGTCGATTAATTGTATTCTTGCCCACCCAGTAACCTCCATAATACTGTCTCTTTGTGCAGGAGAAATCTTTGCTAAAGGTTTTTCTGGCCCAAAACCATAGGCGTTTACCCAGGCGCCAACAGTGGGATCAAAATAGCCTTGGGTTTTATACCACAGTAAATTGGATTTATCGAATACTGTTTTAAAATGTTGATCGATGACTAAAAGACTATCTCCTCGATTAATTTTACTAATATCAGAATCGGGTAAATAGGTAGATACCGATTTATTAACCACATAAAAAATAGAGTCTATCCCTGCTTGAACGGTTTCATAATCTGCATCGATTTCATGGTATTGCGCTCCATAACTGGTTCCTAAAGCATAGCCGCTATGACGTACTAATTCTGGCGTAGTATCACAGCCTACCCAGAGAAAAACTAGGGCTATAAATATTCTTTTATCCATGTAATGTAATTTCTTGTAGTCCTTGATAGTTAATGGCAAAGGGGGCTTCTTGTGTTAAAGGAAGTTCATAATCATCTGCATGGGCTAAACCCACTCCTGCAAAATAAGCTCTTGCTTCAAACTTTTCTGCGTGAGCGCGTACTTTCTCCATCAAAATCCCGTCGTATTGAATGGGATTATCAGGATATTGAACCGCACGTACAATTACAAAATGAAGCTTTTTATCTTTGAGACAAACGAACTGTGGGTCTTTCTTCAATTCAGAATTAACGGTCATAAATTCAAAGCCGTCTTCTTCTAATTTCTTGCCCACTACTTCCATGGCAGTGTTGTGTAATTGTTGTTCGTTTAACATAATGCAAAATAAAAAAAAGGTGACCAATTGGCCACCTTTTTGTTACTATTATCCTCCAAAATCGTCGAAACGAACATTCTCTGGCGGCACACCAAAATCATCGGCCATTTTTTCAACCGCTTGATTCATCAGTGGTGGTCCACAGAAATATACTTCGATGTCTTCAGGAGATTCGTGCGTTGATAAATAGTTATCGATCACCACTTGGTGAACAAAACCTTTAAATCCGTCTCCTTCACCGTCAAGACCATCTTTTACTTTCCAGTTGTCTTCTTCTGATGGTTCAGACAAAGCAACATAGAAATTAAAGTTAGGGAAATCTCTTTCTAAGGCTCTAAAGTGCTCTAAGTAGAATAATTCTCTTTTTGAACGACCTCCATACCAGAAAGTAACTTTACGTCCTGTTTTTAAAGTACGGAAGAGTTCATATAAGTGAGAACGCATGGGTGCCATTCCAGCTCCCCCTCCTACATAAAGCATTTCTGCTTCAGACTCGTTGATAAAGAACTCTCCAAATGGACCTGAGATGGTTACCTTATCTCCTGCTTTTTTAGAGAATATATAAGAAGATGCAACCCCTGGGTTAACATCCATCCATCCATTCTTTGCGCGATCCCATGGCGGGGTAGCAATACGAACATTTAACATTACTTCTCTTCCTTCTGCAGGGTAAGAAGCCATAGAGTAAGCACGTTCAACAGACTCTGGGTTTTTCATGGCCAACGGCCAAAGGTTAAACTTATCCCACTCTAGTTTAAATTTATCTGGCTCTCCTGGGTGCTCTTCTGGGTGAGCAGAGATATCCATGTCTTCGAATTTTACCTCACATTCTGGAATTTCAATTTGGATGTATCCACCCGCTTTGTAGTCCATTTCTTCTGGTAATTCAACAACAAATTCTTTAATAAAAGAAGCCACGTTCCAGTTACGCACAACAGTTGCTTCCCATTTTTTGATCCCAAACACCTCTTCAGGCACTTGGATCACCATGTTCTCTTTTACCTTTACTTGGCATCCTAAACGCCATCCTTCGGCAATTTCTTTTCTAGAGAAGTGAGGCTTTTCTGTCGGAAGAATTTCTCCTCCTCCTTCTAAAACTTGACATCTACATTGGATACAAGTTCCCCCTCCACCACAGGCAGATGGTAAAAAAATCTTGTTGTTACCTAATGTGTTTAATAGAGTGTTTCCTGAAGAAACCTCAACGTCGTTCTCGCCATTGATAAGTAATGAAACAGGTCCAGAAGGCATTAGTTTGGCTTTAGCGCCTAACAACATACCTACCAGCACAAAGATGATGCTTAAAAAGACAACGACACTCGCTATAACAATAGTATAATCCATTTTTTGCTTATAATTTAATTCCCATAAAACTCATAAATCCAATCGCCATTAAACCTGTAATAATAAAGGTTATTCCTAGTCCACGCAAAGGAGCGGGAACGTTTGAATAGGTGATTTTTTCGCGAATCGCTGCAATAGCGATAATGGCTAAAAACCAACCAATTCCTGAACCAAATCCGTAGACTGCAGACTCGCCTACTCCTGCAAAATCTTTTTGCTGCATAAAGAGTGAGCCTCCTAAGATGGCACAGTTTACTGCAATTAAGGGTAAGAAAATCCCTAAAGCACCATATAAAGCTGGTGCAAATTTCTCTACAATCATCTCAACCAATTGTACCATAGAAGCAATTACTGCGATAAACATGATAAAACTTAAAAAGCTTAAATCTAATTCTGCGTATTCTGCTCCTAACCAAGCTAAAGCGCCCGGCTTCAATAAATAAGTATCTAATAAAAAGTTAATCGGCACAGTGATAGAAAGTACAAAGATCACTGCTGCTCCTAAACCTACAGCGGTTTTTACTGTCTTAGAAACCGCTAGATAAGAACACATCCCTAAAAAATAGGCGAAAATCATATTTTCAATAAAGATGCTCTTGACAAATAAATTAACGTATGCTTCCATGATTTAGTTTTTTTCGATGAGTTTACGGTTACGGGCACGTTGTATCCAAATAAATATTCCTACTGTGATTAATGCCATGGGAGATAACAACATCAAACCGTTATTTTCATAGCCCATTGCATAAGCCACATCTGGAATTACTTGAATTCCCATTAACTTTCCAGAACCTAACAATTCTCTAAAGAAAGCAACTGCGATTAAGATAAATCCATATCCAGCTGCGTTTCCAATTCCATCGAGGAAAGATTTCCATACGCCATTTCCTAGGGCAAAGGCTTCTAGACGTCCCATCACGATACAGTTGGTAATAATCAGTCCAATAAAGATGGATAATTCTTTGTAAACATCATAAGCAAAGGCTTTTAATACTTGGTCAACAAGGACTACCATTGCTGCTACTACCACTAACTGAACGATAATACGGATACGGTTAGGGATAAGGTTTCTCAATAAAGAGATAATCACATTGGATGCTGCCATTACCGCCATTACCGAAATACTCATCACGATTGCTGGTTTTAATTGTACTGTGATCGCAAGAGCAGAACAGATCCCTAATACTTGAACAGTAATGGGGTTGTTGTCATCCATAGGATCAGAAAGAAGCGCTCGATTCTTTTTAGAGAACAAAGGTTCTTTTTCTTTATTCACGAAGAATAAAGTGGGTTTTTGGGTGGGTTGGTTTTCCTTCGCCATGAGTTTAATTTTGGTATGCAACTGTATTTTCTTCCGCGTTAGCGTCTAACACTTCTTCCATTTGTGTTTCTTCAATTACAGGAGTTTCAACAGGAACATTATTTTTAAAGTATGCTGTATAGTGGGCTAAACGCTCACTGATCATATCTGTTACACCGTCACCTGTAATGGTCGCTCCAGAGATAGCGTCAACTTCGTGATCGTCTTTATCTAGACCGTTAGGATCATTATTTGTTTTGGAAACATTGATTCCTACTAATTGTCCTTCGGAGTTGAAAATTTTCTCTCCTACAAAACGATCTTGAAACCATTCTTGGGTAATTTCTGCTCCTAATCCAGCCGTTTCCCCTTTGTGATCAAAAACCGCTCCTTTAATGGTCGTCATATCGTCTTCTAGAGCAATATATCCCCAGATGGCGTCCCAAAGTCCTGCACCACGCAAGGGTACGATATAGTATTTAGCTTCTTCTACTTCTGCGATGTACAACGGAAAACGTTGTTGCTCTAAAGGCTTTTTGGTCTCAGTAGCCATTTCGACTTTAAAGGCATTCACCGTTTCGTCGTTTGAACCATCTGTGATTAAAGCTAATTCTTGTTTAATGTATTGATTGTACAAACCTTCTGCCTTATCGCGATCGGTTGAGATACCGATAGTCGATAAGATGTTTTGCATCTTTTCTTTTCTTACGTTTTCGTTTTGCTTATCCTTTAAAGAAGTTGCAGTAAAGGCTAAAGAAGAAGCCACTACAAAAACCATCAAGGTCGCAAAAAGGAAAGTATATGCGTTACTGTCTCTATTCATGATTAAGCAGTTTTAATTTGAGCAGTTGCCCAACGTTTTTTTCTACGGTTGATATTTGCCTCGATTACATAGTGATCGATGGTTGGTGCGAAGACGTTCATTAAAAGAATCGCTAACATCACTCCTTCTGGATAAGCAGGATTAAAGACGCGGATAAGAATACAGAAGATTCCTACCAAAATTCCATAAATCCATTTCCCTCTATTTGTTTGTGCAGCAGATACTGGATCTGTAGCCATAAAGACAATACCAAAGGCAAAACCTCCTACTACAAGGTGATTCATCCAATCGAAACTCATTAAAGCATTTGCTCCCCAAAGGTTAAACAAGAAGCCCATTAAAGCTGCTCCTCCGATTCCTCCTGCGATAATTCTCCAGCTCCCTACCCCAGTAGCAATAAGAATAAAGGCTCCAACAGCTACCCATAGGGTAGAAGTTTCGGCGATAGATCCAGGAATAGATCCTTGGAACATTTCAAAGAAAGAGTAGCTTACTTCGTTTCCGGCAGCAAGGCTCCCTAAGATCGTTTCTCCTGAAATAGCATCAACGCTTGACGCCTCAGAAACCCATACTTTGTTTCCAGACATATAGGTAGGATAAGCAAAGAATGCAAAAGCTCTAGCCGTTAAAGCCGGGTTAAGAATATTCATTCCTGTTCCTCCAAAAGCCTCTTTTGCAATTAAAACAGCAAAAGCAACTGAAATAGCGACCATCCATAACGGAATATCAACTGGCATGATCATCGGGATCAATAGTCCAGTGACTAAGTAACCTTCGTTTACTTCGTGACCGCGATAAATCGCAAAAATAAATTCAATGGTTAATCCTACAATATAAGATACAGCAATCATAGGAACGATTTTCCATGCTCCGTGGATAAAGGCATCTAAAAAGGTAAAAGCCTCTCCTGTTTGAATAAAGTATTGGTAACCTGTATTGTAAATACCATATAACAAAGCAGGTAATAAAGCGATGATTACAGTAACCATGGTTCGCTTTAAATCTACCGCATCACGAACGTGTGCTCCTTTATGGGTTGTGTGATTCGGTACAAATAAGAAAGTATCAAAAGCATTAATTGCAGGCGCAAAACGCTCGTACTTTTCACCTTTACCAAAAGGCTTCTTGATGTTGTCTAGGGTTTTTCTTAAAAAATTCATACGCTCTTTTTTATCCTTCTTCTTTTATCATTAATTCAATTCCCTGTTTAATAATATCCTGTGCTTCAATTTTAGAAGTACTAGAATAATCCACTAAAGCAAAATCTTGAGGAACAACCTCATAGATTCCTAAAGCTTCCATGCGCTCGATATCTTCAACCATACAAGCTTTTATCAATTGCATAGGATAGATATCCATCGGTAATACCTTTTCCATCTCCCCAGTTACAACTAGTGCACGCTCTTCTCCATTGAGGTTTGTATTTACTTTTGCTTTGCGCTTTCCAAAAAGCCATGACAAAGATGTCTTTGACATACTAGGAATGTTATTATCCACAAAAGGCAACCAACCAAACATGCGGTAGTCATTTCCTTCTGGAATAATAGAAAACAAATTGTTGTAATACCCTAAGTAATTATCTGGAGCAGTCGCAGTTCCTGTCAAAACGTCTCCATTGATATAGCGATTAGGTTGAGCATTATCAATTTTTGCTCCTTCTAATAGCGCTGCTATAGATGCTCCTATGGTTGCTTTGTAATATTGTGGAGTACCAACAGAAGAACCCACAAGGGCCACTGTTCTTTGCGCAGAAAATTCTCCCGTCGTAAATAATGCCCCAATGTTAACTACATCTTCTGGGTTTACTACCCAAACACGCTCTCCTGCATTGATGGGCGAGAGATGGTGAATTTGCACTCCTACATTTCCAGCAGGATGCAAACCGCTTACACCAACAATATTAGTATTGTCAATTTTCTCAAAAAAGCCTTTAAAGATAGCATCTGCAGTAAGGGTAAGGTTTTCTGTTAGCTTCGCCAAAACATCTATTCCCTTCTGGAATTCTACTTTGTTGTTTTTCAAAAGAAAATCATAGTCAACATCCAATGGCGCAGAAGTGTAAGTCGAAACAAAGATCGCTTTAGGCGTATCTTCTGGACTAGCAATTATTCCATAAGGACGTTGCGTGATAAAAGGCCATGCTCCAGCTTTCAACAAAATCTCTTTTATTTGCTCTTGACCAAGTGCATTTAACTCAGGGATTTCGTGTTTTACTGCAGCAGCTGCATCATCTTGGGTAACAACTACCTCAAGAATTTTTCTTTTTGCTCCACGAACAATCGCTGTTACCTCACCGCTAACGGGAGACACAAAGTGAACACGTGGATTTTCTTTGGCAAAAAACAAGGGAGTTCCTTTCTCTACCTTAGCCCCTTCTTTGACAAGAAGTTTTGGCGTAGTAGAAAAGAAATCACCTGGTTTAAGTGCAAATGTTTTGGAGGGGTGAATGTCAACCAATATCTTATCGGCCTCACCATCAAGGTTTAAGTTAAAACCTTTTCGAATTCTTATGTCTTTGGACATTTGTATATCGTTAAATTCTAAAATTCATGCAAATTTAGCAATTTAAACTTGCTTCAAAAAATGCTCATCAAATGAATTTTTGCTATTTATAAACATTCTTAATAAGTTGTTTAAGCTTTAGATTATAAGCGGTGGCTTAAAAATTGTACCGCTAAAGTTTTCTTTATCTTTGTTATATGAAGCAGTTAACTCTATTTGCCCTACTATTGGGTTTTAGTCTATCAGCAGTTGGTCAAATTGTCAAAGAATCAACAAAAGTTGACTTTATAAAATCCATCTATTTTTCTAGAGCAGATCAACTGCAACAAATCCCCCTTATTAGACGTAACGAATCTTTTACACTTTACTTCGATGACCTGCTAGCACAAGACAACGACTACTACTATCGCATTAAACATTTTAATCACGACTGGACACCTAGTGACTTGATTCAAAACCAATATCTCGAAGGTTTTGACAACCAACGTATCGAAAACTTCAATAGTTCTTATGGCACCTTACAGACCTATAACAATTATGCACTTACCCTTCCTACTAACGATACTCGCTTTAGGATTTCAGGAAATTATATGATTGAAATTTACAATAGTTATGATGAGTTAATGTTTGCTAGAAAATTCATGATTTATGAAGAAAAAGCACAAGTACAACTGGGCATCTACCCTACACAAAAAGTGGAACGCTTGTTAAGTCATCAAAACTTACAATTCACTATCAATCCGCTTTTTTCGATTAGAAATCCTCAAAATGACCTCAAGGTAGTTTTGCTACAAAACGATCAATGGAATAGTAGAATCCTCGCTCCAGTACCGCAATACAATAGTGGCAACAGTTTGGTTTACCGCTATGAAGAAGCTACTCAATTTGAAGGCGGTAACGAATACCTCTATTTTGATACAAAAGATTTACGTTCTGTCACCCCTAATATTAGCTATGTCAACAAAGGCGAATTATACGAACACTACCTCTATACAGATGCCTCTAGAAAAGATTTTCCCTATACCTACTATCCAGATATTAATGGAAATTTCTTAATCCAAACCCTTCAAGGTAGCGACCCCAATATTGAAGCAGATTATACCGAAGTTTACTTTAGCCTCGCCAAACAATACTCCTTAAAAGAAGAAGAAATTTACATCTATGGCAAGTTCAACAATTACGCCTTAACCGATGAAAACAAAATGGTATACAATCCCAGCCTTGAAATCTATGAAGGTATCCTCCTTTTAAAACAAGGCTTCTACAACTATAAATACCTAGAAGTAATCGATGGTAACACTTTAAAAAACAGCATTTCTGGGAGTTATTCTCAAACAGAAAATCTTTACACTGTTTTGGTTTATCACCGCGGAATCGGAGATCTATACGACGCTTTAATCGGCATTGGACAAGCACAATCTTTTGCACTAGAACGTTAAATTTTTACCTCAAAAATTTATTATAACTTAAAGCTGTGTATTTATATTTAATTTTTCCTTAACTTGATATTAGTTAAGGAAATAATCATGTTTCAGCAAGTCACAAAAGGAATCAAAATTTCAGTACTAACAAAGTACGAAGGGGCTTTTTTGAAAAAAAATACCCTCAACCACGCCTTTCGTTATACTGTTCGCATTGAAAATCAAAGCAAAGATGTTGTTCAATTAATCAATCGAAATTGGAAAATAATGGAATCTAATCGCCGTCCCCACTTTGTTGAAGGAGCAGGCGTAATCGGGAAAAAACCGATTTTAAAATCTGGTGACATCCACACTTATCAATCCAATTGTCTGATTACCTCCCCCATAGGAGCGATGAGTGGATTCTACACCATGGTTAACTTCTCTTCTGCTCAAGAATTTGAAGTAGAAATCCCCACCTTTAAATTAGCAGCCACTTTTGCATTAAATTGATTTAATTTTTCTTTATTTGAAAAAAAAAGAATCATGCAAAATAGTTTTCCAAGAAGCCCTGAGGCGCTCAACGAGCCTGTACGCCCTTATTACCCGGGCAGTGATGACGTAAAAGCAGTACTAAAAACATATAGAGATTTATACCACCAAAACACTGAGGTTCCATTGACCATTAACGGAGAAAAAATCCGAACAGGAAATACCGCAGAGATGCGACCACCACATGACCATCAGCATGTATTAGGGTCTTATCATTTAGCCGAAAAAAAAGAAGTTGAAAAAGCTATCAAAAGTGCATTAAGTGCAAGAAATGCCTGGAGCAAACTATCGTTTCAACACAGGGCGACCATTTTTTTAAGAGCCGCAGATTTATTAGCAGGACCATACCGCACTAAGATTAATGCTTCCACCATGCTAGCGCAATCAAAAACAATTCACCAAGCAGAGATAGATGCGGCCTGTGAATTCATCGACTTTTTGCGTTTTAACGTTCAATTTGCCGAAGATATTTACAACGAACAACCTTATTCTGGTGATGGAGTCTGGAATAGATTAAGCTACCGTCCATTGGAAGGTTTTATCTATGCCATTAGCCCTTTTAATTTTACGGCTATCGCCGGAAATCTATCTGCGGCACCTGCCATCATGGGAAATACCATCGTATGGAAACCCAGTGATCATCAAATCCTATCAGCCCATGTTATCATGGAAGTTTTTGAAGAAGCAGGCTTACCTCCTGGGGTAATCAATATGGTAATGGGTGATCCAGCTATGGTCACAGATACCGTACTTGCTTCTCCAGATTTTGCTGGGATTCACTTTACTGGATCTACCTTTATCTTTAAGAATATTTGGCAAAAAATTGGTCAAAATATTCACCAATACAAAACCTACCCTAGAATTGTAGGAGAAACTGGTGGAAAAGACTTTATCGTTGCTCATCCCAGCGCCGCTGCAGAAGAAGTTGCTACGGGTATTGTTCGTGGTGCCTTTGAATTCCAAGGGCAAAAATGTTCTGCCGCTTCAAGGGTGTATTTACCAAAATCAAATGCACAAGCTATATTAGATCGCGTACTAAGCTCCCTTAAAAGTATCACAATGGGATCGCCAGAAGACACTAACAACTTTGTTACTGCTGTAATTCATCAAGCTGCATTTAATCGACTAAAAGAAGCCATTGACCAAGCAAAACAATCTGATGAAGTAACAATCTTACACGGTGGAAACTGCGATGACAGTAAAGGATACTTTGTCGAACCAACGGTATTAGTGACGACAAACCCTCACTATGACACCATGACTAGAGAACTTTTTGGGCCTGTTGTAACGGTTTATATTTATGAGGACAAGGACTATGAAGACACTTTAAAACTTGTTGATCAAACCTCTGACTATGCCCTAACTGGAGCGATTTTCTCAAAAGACCGTTATGCAGCAGAGGTTGCACTAGATGCGCTAGAAAATAGTGCAGGAAATTTCTACATCAACGACAAGCCCACTGGAGCGGTGGTGGGGCAACAACCCTTTGGCGGAGCGAGAGCATCAGGAACGAACGACAAGGCAGGATCAAAACTCAACCTATTAAGATGGGTTTCCCCTCGTTTAATCAAAGAGCCTTTATTAACGCCCACAGATTATCGCTATCCTTTTTTAGGAGAATAAAATTTTGTTAAAATCATAAGAGGCTCTTTTTTAAGGGTGTACTTTTAAGGTAACCCAAAAAACAGTTTTTTATGAAAACCTACTTTCTAACCCTTATCCTTTTCTTTAGTCGTTGCTTTTTTGTGCTTGCACAACAGGCAGATGTACAGTATAAAGTAACAAAAGAATACGACAAAAACGGCAACCTTATCCGTTATGATTCCATTAGAACAAAACAAAATAAATGGGTCACTTCAAACTACAGTTTTAATTTTAATAAAGAAGATCTCGACAGGCTTTTAAACGGACTAGATCACATAGGTACTAAAATGGGGATCTTTCTTTCAGATTCAATTTCCCATAAAATTGATCAAGTTTTTAAAGACAAAAACTTCCATATCTGGATGGATGATTTTGAGGATAATGGATTCAGTTTAAAACTAGATGATATGGATACGGACTTAGACAGTTTAAGGTCACATACCCGTATTAAAATGCATCACTTTAGGGCAAAAAATGATTCTATTATCGAGCAGCATTTAGAAAAAGAATTGGAACGAATTCAAAAAAAACTAAAGAAGATCAAAGCTAAAAGGAAAACTCAATAACGCAAGCCGCTTGCGAGATTTCGCAAGTCTGAAGAGACTACCTTTTGTTGCTTTTCTAAAACTCCTAACATTTTTGTGCTACCCGGTATTTTGAATAATCTCATGCAATACGCCGAATCAAATTTTCTCCCTTCGCATCGATGATGCGCACCACGGGATTGTTCCAACTAGGTTATTGATAACGATTGAGCACTGTGCGATCTTTACCGCCCTTGTTATTATAAATTGCCAGTGGAATAAAGTTTTGCTCAATGGCGTCGACTATTACTTGATGACTCAACACTCCCTTTCCATAATTCCTGCAGGTTAAACAGCCGGGGACTTCTTGGAATAAGACAAAAATTGGCTTGTTTTGCTTTTGCGAAAGCGCAATGGCTTGATCAAAATCTCTATACCAAGAGACTTTCCCCAACTCTTGTGCTTGAGTTGCAGGTTGAGTGCGATTTTGGGCGAAGCCCATCACACAAAAAATAAAACAATAGACAATTACAATTCGATACATCACAGTAAGATTTAGAAACAAACTGCTAAAAGCAAAATGCCAAAGGGGATAACAAGGGGCTTTTTAACTTTTTAAAGGAAGGTAGACTACTTTTTTAGTGTCAAAAAATTCTTCTTTGTAGTAGTTAGAAAGCGGAAATTCTTGCGCTGCTGGGAAATTAGCGAGTTCCTCGCTAAGGTCTCCCCCTTTTAGATAAAGGATGCCGTTGTTTAACTTATGATTCCCCTTGTTTTTAACGTTTTTTTTAACCCATGGAACAAAATCTTCCATTTTAGTTACCGCCCTACTCACAATAAAATCTACGGGTTGTTTGAATTCTTGTGCCCTTTGATGTCTTGCTTCAACATTTTTCAAGTGTAAAGCTTCGGCGACAGCCTGCACCACTTTTATTTTTTTACCGATAGAATCGATTAAATAAAAATCAACCTTTGGATAAAGTATCGCTAAAGGTATCCCAGGGAAACCACCCCCCGTACCTACATCTAAAACCCTTGACCCCGATTTAAACGACTGTACCATAGCTATCCCTAAAGAATGTAAGACATGTTTTTCATATAGCGCATCAATATCTTTTCGAGAAATTACATTGATTTGTGCATTCCATTCTTTATATAATGCTTCCAATTTATCAAATTGTTGATATTGATGTTTAGAAAGAGATGGAAAATAGTGCGGTATAAGAGTCAAAATTTGTAGTTTTAATAAAACATTCAAAGATACATCCTTATCTGCTATGGAAAAGCAATCGAACAACAAACCCCTAAGATTTTCACGTAAAGACCCAAAGAAATTTTTTCAAACTTTAAACAAACGTGTCAATTATTATTTTAAAAAACGCAAAGCACTAAAAACTGGAAATTTGCAATTGTACCTTAAAACCATGATTATGTTTTCATTATTAGTCGCGCCTTACTTTCTCATTCTATTGAGTGATCTCAACATTTGGATTAAACTCATCCTGGCAATTATCATGGGTGTTGGTATGGCTGGAGTGGGTATGAACGTCATGCACGACGGGAATCATGGTTCATTTTCAAAATACGATTGGATCAATAAAACGATGGGAGCAAGCATCTATTTGCTCGCCGGTAATGTACATAACTGGAAAGTACAACACAATATTTTACATCATACCTACACGAATATTCATGGGCATGATGAAGATTTAGAAGCAGGAAGAATTATTCGTTTTTCAAAGCACAGTGATTGGTTTTCTTTTCATCGCTTTCAACACTATTACGCAGTTTTTATCTATGGTTTATTGACTTTCAATTGGGTACTTACATCTGATTTTCAACAAATTAGACGCTACTTAAAAAAGAAACTTACTTACCGTAAAAAACTCCAACCAATGCGCCAATGGATGATTTTAATCGGAACAAAAATCATATATTCTGGGATATGGATCATCGTCCCTATGCTGGTCATGAAAATGCCATGGTGGCAAATTCTTTTAGGCTTCTTTATTATGCACTATACTGCTGGACTTATTTTAAGCCTAACCTTTCAACTAGCTCACGTTATTGAGGATGCCCAAATGCCCTTACCCGATAAAGAAACTGGGAATATGAAAAATACCTGGGCAATTCATCAATTACTAACCACGGTGAATTTTTCTACTAAAAACAGGCTTATAAATTGGTTTACAGGTGGTTTAAACCACCAAATTGAACACCACATTTTTCCTCATATTAGTCATATCCATTACACAGATATTGCAAAAATTGTGAAAAAAACGGCAAAGGAGTTTAATTTACCCTACAACGAGTATAAAACTACTAGAAGTGCCTTATTTTCGCACTTCAAACATTTAAAAAAGATGGGGGTTCAACCCGCATAAACGACTATTATTATGGAGGCACTTTCGGCACGAATCAACAGTCTACCTGTTTCAGCTACCCTTGCCATGGCTGCAAAAGCCAGAGAATTAAAAAATGAAGGAATTGACGTTATTGGATTAAGTCTGGGAGAACCAGATTTCAATACTCCTGAATTTATTAAAGATGCTGCTATTCAAGCAGTAAATGACAACTATAACGCATACTCTCCTGTCGATGGATATGCTGATTTAAAACAAGCCATCACCACTAAATTTAAAAGAGATAATGGGCTAGAATATGCCGCAAACCAGATTGTAGTTTCTACGGGAGCTAAACAATCGATTGCTAATGTATGTATGGTATTACTCAACCCTGGGGACGAAGTTCTACTCCCAGCACCTTATTGGGTAAGTTATTCTGCTATTGCTACCCTGGCAGAAGCAAAATCAACCATTATCCCTACCAGTATTGACAATGATTTCAAGATTACCCCAGAGCAACTTGAAGCAGCCATTACGCCTAAGACTAAACTCATCATGTTTAACTCGCCTAATAACCCGAGTGGAACAATCTACTCAGAAGAAGAGTACCGTGCATTAGGAAAAGTACTTGAAAAACATCCTGACATTTATATTATGTCTGATGAGATTTATGAGCATATTAATTATGGAACACCGCACTTTAGCATTGCTGCTATTCCAGAATTATATGACCGCACGATCACCGTTAACGGAGTTGCAAAAGCTTTTGCCATGACGGGATGGAGAATAGGATATATAGGAGCACCTGCATGGATTGCTAAAGCCTGTAACAAAATGCAGGGCCAGATTACTTCTGGAGCAAATTGTATCGCGCAACGTGCAACCATTACTGCCCTTGAGGCACCGGTAAGCAATATTCAATACATGGTAGATGAGTTCCAAAGTCGCCGTAAATTGATTATAGAATTACTTTCTGCCATTCCAGGTTTTCGTATGAATGAGCCAGAAGGAGCGTTTTATGTATTTCCAGATGTTTCTTATTATTTTGGTAAAACAATGAAAGGAAAAACCATTAATGATGCCTCTGACTTCGCGCTCTATTTATTAGAAGAAGCTCACGTGGCGACGGTAACAGGCGACGCCTTTGGAAATGGAGATTGTATCCGTATTTCTTATGCTGCCTCTGTAGAGAACATTAAAGAAGCAATTGCGCGAATTGCGAAAGCATTAGCCTAAAACAATTAATATTGATTTAAAAAAACCGCCTTTGGGCGGTTTTTTTTATTCCCTATAGGTCAAAATATAAGCGTACTTTAGCAAAGTTATACAACTACATGAAATTTAACGATCTCGCCCTAGCGGCACCCATACTAAAAGCACTTGAAAAACAAGGCTATACCCAGCCTACTCCTATCCAAGAAAAAGCCATCCCAATTTTATTAAAAGGGCATGATTTGTTGGGCGTTGCACAAACTGGAACAGGAAAAACTGCTGCCTTTGGTATTCCCATTTTAAACCATTTGTGCAAAAACAAATCCAACGGAAAAGGAAGACGTAAAATAAAAGCCCTAGTAGTAACTCCAACACGTGAGCTCGCCATTCAAATTGCCGAAAACTTTACCGCCTACAGCCAGTTCACCAACCTTAGAAACGCCGTCATTTTCGGTGGGGTTAAACAAGCCCAACAAGTGAAAAACTTGCGTAATGGTGTTGACATATTAATTGCAACCCCTGGACGATTATTGGATTTAATGAGTCAAGGTCATATCACTTTTAAAGATTTGGAACATGTGGTGTTAGACGAGGCAGATCAAATGCTGGACATGGGCTTTATTCATGATGTCAAAAAAATAATTGCTCATCTCCCTAAAAAAAGACAATCGCTTTTCTTTTCGGCCACCATGCCAAAAACAATCGTCGAACTGTCTAAAAAAATGTTGGGTAAATTTGAACGTGTTACCATCAAACCAGAACAAGCAACTGCGGAAAAGGTAGAGCAAGGCATTTATTTTGTAAACAAAGGCAATAAGTCAAAACTATTAGTTCACTTACTTGAAGAGCGTAAAAACGAATCTGTCCTTGTATTTTCCCGTACCAAACACGGAGCAAATAAGATTGTAAAAAAACTAGAACAATCTGGAATTCGATCAGCGGCTATTCACGGTAATAAATCTCAAAATATGAGACAGAAAGCATTGGGGGATTTTAAAATGGGAAAACTAAATGTCCTTGTAGCTACAGATATCGCAGCCAGAGGAATAGATATTGACGAACTATCACTTGTGATTAATTTTGATCTTCCCAATGTTGCAGAAACCTATGTCCACCGCATTGGTAGAACAGGTCGAGCTAATGCCAGCGGGATTGCGCTTTCCTTTTGCATGGCAGAAGAATGCCCTTATCTCAAAGATATTGAACAACTCATCAAACAAAAAATACCTCGCTTAGAAAATCATCCATTTATGGAAGACCACGACGCCATAGAAGAGGCCTCTGTTAAAAAACCTGTCAAAGCAAGACCAAAAAAGCGAAATTATTCTCGAAACAATCGCTCGAAAAAAAGAAAGTAATCTACTTTACTACTTAGATTTTTCCTTTTTTAATTCTTCATAAAATCGTGCACAAGAAACAAAGTGCCACGGAACTATGACAAGCACTCCTACTCCTAAGCATAATAGACCTAGTATATACCACGGAATAAATCGCAAAGTAAGGCCTAACAATTTAATACGATACCCTGAAGTCAAGTTCCAACTTTCGTTTAAACACTCACTAAAAGATAATTCAGGTCGATCTGCCATGATATAAAAAGTCATGGAAAGTGCAATCCCTACTACTATCCCTGGAATAATCAATAAAACGATCCCAACAAAGACCAATATGGTGTAGCAAAGGTTCGCTAAAAAGCTTTTCCCAAAAACTTTAAAGCCATCAAATAACTGGAAAAAATGCGGTGTTTCTCCTCTTATCACAGAAAACGAAAAATAAGCAAAGCCTACAGAGAGCGGGCCTGATAATAATAAGCTGATTACACCTTCCCCATCTGGAAAGATACTGGAAGGAACTCCCACAATAAGTACATAGACAAAGGCTACCAGAACCCCGAGGCCCCAGTGGGGTGCCAAATCTGTTCTTGACTGGCGCATTAAATTTAGGTTTGAAAAGGGCATAATGTTGTTTAATTAACAAGATATAAAAAAAACCGCCTTATGGCGGTTTTTTTGTTTATCTGTTGACGATTTGTTCTTGATGATTAATCGACTCTTGGTGAATTGCTTTAAACATTCGAAGAACAAACTCTTCTGACAATCCACGGCTCTCTCCTTCTAAAACCATTTTTCCAAGGATTTCATTCCAGCGCTTGTTTTGAAGTACTGCAACATTATTGGTCTTCTTTAATTCCCCGATTGCTTCGGCAACTTTCATACGCTTGCCTAAGGTGTCTAAAATCGCTTGATCAGCTACATCGATTTGAGCACGAAGGTTCTGCAATTCAGCTTGATAAGTCTCCTCATCTGTTGTAGCTTCTCTGATTTTTAAATCTTTCATAATTTGAACTAAAGCATTAGGGGTAACTTGCTGTGCAGCATCGCTCCATGCATTATCTGGATCCCAGTGGCTTTCGATCATTAAACCGTCAAAGTTTAAATCAAGGGCCATTTGGCAAGTATCAAAAATCATATCGCGTTTCCCAGTAATATGAGATGGGTCACAGATTAAAGGGAGATCAGGAAAGCGATTTTGAACTTCAACAGCAATTTGCCATTCTGGATTATTTCTGTACTTAGACTTTCCATAAGCAGAGAATCCACGGTGAATTAAACCTAGGTTTTTAATGTTTGCAGTGTATAAACGTTCAACCCCACCCAGCCATAAAGCTACATCTGGGTTAACGGGATTTTTAACCAAAACAATTTTATCTGTTCCATCTAATGCATCAGCAATTTCTTGCACGATAAAAGGGCTTACCGTAGAACGTGCACCGATCCATAAGATATCGATATCGTGTTCTAAAGCAAGTTTTACGTGGTCTTTATTCGCTACCTCAGTAGCCGTTAATAAACCTGTTTCTTCTTTTACACGTTGTAGCCATTTTAGACCAATTGCTCCTACTCCTTCAAAATTGCCGGGACGGGTTCTAGGTTTCCAGATACCTGCACGGTAAACCGTTACATCTGTATCTTTGAGTTCATGAGCAATTTTCATGACTTGTTCTTCAGTTTCGGCACTACAAGGTCCACCGATTACTAAAGGGTGCGAAAGACCAAAGTCGTTTAACCATTCGCGCATTGCTGGTGTATTCTCCATATCTAATTATTGTGTTTTATTCCGTTTAAGATGGTTGTTAATTGGTTGGTATGTTTTATTTGTTGGTGTAAATCATCGATAGCATCTGCTGCTAATTTGCTTTTGAAAGCTTCTAAGTTTTTAATGTAAGCAGAAAGAATTTCCAATACATTTTCTTTATTCTGCTCAAAGATGGGCGCCCACATATCTGGGGAACTTTTTGCCAAACGGACGGTAGATTCAAATCCACTACCTGCAAGGTCAAAAATATTTTGCTCATTGGTTTCTTGCTCGAGGACCGTTTTCCCTAACATAAAAGAGCTTATATGAGATAGGTGAGAAACACAGGCCATGTGCCGGTCGTGCTCTTGTGGCCCCATAAAGCGCAAGTACATGCCCATTTGGCGAAAGGTGGTTTTTGACCAAGTCAATAAATCGGCACGGGTTTTTTTTGCTTCACATAAGATTTGTGGTTTCCCTTTAAACAATCCTATATGGGCTGCCTTTGGTCCAGAAAACTCTGTCCCCGCAATAGGGTGCGCTGCGAGGTATTGATCGCGTTTGGGGTGGTTTTCTACCACCTTACAAAACTGTTCTTTGGTAGAACCTACATCAAACAACAAAGCGTCTTTATTCAATTGATCTAAAATACTAGGTAATAAACGAAGACATTCTTTTACTGGAATACTCAAGATCACACGATCTGCTTCTGCTAAAGTATCCAGACCTCCTTTTTCATCGATGATCCCTAAAGATAGTGCTTCCTCCAGATGAGTATCACTTTGATCAACGCCTATAATGGTGCAATCGTCAAACAACTGTTTCAGCTCTAAGGCCATAGAACCCCCGATCAAACCGATACCGATGACGTATATTTTCATGCTTTCATTCGGTTTATAGCGGTAGATATTTGATCTTCATTCACGCAAAGTGAAAAGCGAATATAGCCTTCTCCCTGTGTTCCAAAAATAGTTCCTGGGGTGATAAAGATATCCTTCTCATAGAGGATTTGATCAATGTATTTTTCTGCAGCGACAGAAGGGTCATTTAACTTCGCCCAAACAAACATTCCCACACTGTTAGGATCAAAGGTGGCATTCATTAATGTAGCTAATTCCTCGACTAATTTTCTGCGTTTTTTATAGGTAGCATTCAGTTCTACAAACCAGGAGTTGGGTGCATTTAAAGCAGCAATCGCTCCTTGCTGAATACCATAAAACATTCCCGAATCCATATTGCTTTTCACCTTTAAAACGGCTTGAATATTTTCAGCATTCCCCGATAACATTCCAACACGCCAGCCGGCCATATTAAAGGACTTACTCAAGGAATTTAATTCCATAGCAACGTCTTTTGCTCCAGGAAGGGACAAAATACTTTGGGGATCATCGTTTAAGATAAAACTATAGGGATTATCATTGATCAACAAAATCTCTTCTTTTGCGGCCCATTGAATCAATTTTTTCAGGGTGGTATGATCTACATCTGCCCCAGTAGGCATGTGGGGATAATTCAACCACATTAATTTGATTTTAGAAGTGTCAAGTGCTTCTATTGCATCAAAATCTGGTTGCCAATTATTTTCAGCGGTTAAGTCATAAAAAACTGGAGTAGCATCAACTAGTTGCGTCACAGCGCTGTAAGTGGGGTAACCTGGATTAGGAATCAACACCTCATCGCCCTTATTGAGAAAGGCCATTGAGATATGCATAATTCCTTCTTTAGATCCCATTAAAGGTAGTACTTCTGAAGAAGGATTTAGTACTACCGCATAATTACGTTCGTAAAAATGAGCAATCGCTTCCCGCAACTCGGGTAAACCTTGATAGCTTTGATACATATGCGCCCGTGGGTGAGCCATTGCCCCTTGAAGTGCCTCAACAACAGAAGGATGCGGAGGAAGATCAGGACTCCCAATCCCCATATTCAATACAGGTTTCCCTGCCTGAACTAGAGCTGCCACTTCGCGTAACTTCTTTGAGAAGAAGTATTCTTTTACACTATCCAGTCGTGTTGCTGTACTTACTTTCATTTCTTAACGTCGGCATATTCGCCTAATATTTTAAATTCTAAGGCCATGATTTTTAAAATCTGGCGTGCTTTTTCGTATTGCTCAAAGGTGTCAAAAGTCACATCGACAAAAAAGGCGTATTTCCCCGGGATTTCAATCACAGGAAGCGACTGTATTTTTGTCAAGTTCAGCAAGCAATCGCTCATTACATTGAGTACTGCCGCTAAACTTCCTCTTTGATGATCTAAAATAAATTTCAAAGAAGCCTTATTGATTTGTGCTTGGGCTAGACTACCATTCTTTTTTTGCACCACCACAAAACGGGTGATATTGTTTTTGATGGTTTGAATTGATTCAGCTAATACCGTGAGACCATAAATTTGGGCAGCGGCTTTTGGAGCGATGGCAGCAATTCCCTGGCGTTGCTCTTCTGCGATCATTTTGGCTACATTAGCAGTATCAGAGGCTTCAATCAATTTAATATGGGGATAATTTCGAAAAAAATCCTTGCACTGCAACAAGGCCATAGGGTGAGAATGCACCTCTTGAAGGTCATCAATGGTTTGCCCCGACAAAGCCATCAAAGTATGATGAATGGTTAAATTGTATTCTCCTACTATACTAAGATTGTTGTGGTCGATTAAGGCATAATTAGGGATAATGGATCCGGCAATAGAATTCTCTAAAGCCATTATAGCTTGCTTGACTTCTCCAGAGAGAACAGCCTCAACAACAGCGTCAAAACTAAGACACTCTTTTAAATAAACATCATCATGAAAGTAGTCCATTGCGACGGCATGATGAAAAGAGCCTTTAATTCCCTGAATTGCGATTTTAGTTTCCATTTATATTCCAAAAAAAAAGTCCCGAACATTTGTCAGGACTTTATTTATATTGTAATGTTAGTGTACTACAAAGTCCCTCCTGCTTCTGTATAGAAGTAAAAAAAATTGTTGTAATAAAAAAACGTATTGTTCATCTGTTTTATTAACAGTGCAAATCTAAGCCCACATTAGACAAAAACAAATTTTTGCTCCATTTTTTTTAGAAAAAGAAGTAATTTACATACAAAACAAACAAACTTGAATCAAAATGTTACGACAAACTATATTTCTTTTACCTCTTTTGTTTATTGCCTGCATAAATGTGGATGAAAGGGTCGAAAAAGACCTCAACGACTTTCGCTTTCTCGAAACGACAATTAGTGATTTATCTACTGGATATATGCAAGGAGACTTTTCTATTGAAGCGGTAACCCAAGCATATTTAGATCGCATTGAGCAGATCGATAAAAACGGGCCTACACTTCGCTCGATTTTACAAATTAATCCAGAGGCGATTGCCATCGCCAAAGTACTCGATGAAGAATTAGCTAACGGACAATCCCGTGGACCATTACACGGAATTCCCATCGTATTAAAAGACAACATCAACACCCATGATCAAATGTACACCACCGCCGGATCAAGGGCATTAAAAGCTTCTAAGCCTTTACAAGACAGTCCACTTGCACAGCAATTGCAAGCTGCTGGCGCAGTTATTTTGGCGAAAGCCAACCTAAGCGAATGGGCTAACTTTAGAGGGCAAAACTCTTCTAGTGGTTGGAGTGGCCTGAATGGACAAACCAAAAACCCTTATGTTCTCACGCGCAATCCCTGTGGCTCGAGTTCTGGATCTGGGGTAGCCGTTTCTGCTAACCTTACGGTTTTAGCCATAGGAACAGAAACCAATGGATCGATTGTATGCCCTTCTAATGCAAACGGAATTGTGGGAATTAAACCCACAGTGGGCTTGATTAGTCGTTCTGGGATTATCCCAATTTCTTTTACCCAAGATACAGCTGGCCCCATGGCGAGAACACTAACTGATGCGACCATGGCTTTAGGTGCTCTTACCGCCAAAGATGATCAAGACAGTAAAACCCTTGCAGAAGGCAGAATCGCCTTAAACGATTACACTCCGTTTTTAAAGAAAGATGGGGTAGCCGGAAAACGCATTGCACTTTATACTGCACCCTTAGGACAAAATGCCGATGTGGATAGTTTAGTGCGTCAATCGATTCGAACGCTTGAAGCAGCAGGAGCTGCAGTAATTGAAATAGAAAATATTGCTCCTAGAGCAACTGGAGGCAATTCTTTTCAGGTTATGTTACACGAATACAAAGAGGGTCTCAATACTTACTTTGCTGCTTTAGGCGAGAATGCACCCATCAAAAATTTAGACGAATTAATCGCTTTTAATGAAGCAGATTCAATCGAATTAAAATATTATAATCAAGCCTATTTGAAAATGGCGAATGAAAAAGAAGACTTAGAAAGTGAGGCTTATCAAACCGCTTTAGCGAATCTTCGACGCATGAGTCAAAAAGAAGGGATTGATCGCGTTATGGACGAACACGATTTAGATGCCATCGTTGCCCCTACTGGAAGTCCCGCCTGGAGTACAGACTGGCTTAACGGAGACAATTATCATGTGGGAAGTTCTTCCCCAGCGGCCTGGGCAGGCTACCCTAATATCACCGTCCCAATGGGAGACATCCATGGCTTACCTGTTGGTTTATCTTTCTTTGGGCGAGCGTGGAGCGAGCCTACTTTGATTGAAATTGCCTATGGTTTTGAACAAAAAACCAACGCAAGAATTACCCCTAGCTTTAGAGCGAACGACGAAAAATAAATGAAGACATTACTACTACAACTCATCGCTATCGAAAACTTTGATGTTTATTTAGTATTGGGGATTTTAATCGGCTTTGGCTTAATCGAATCTTTTGCAGGATACCTGCGCAATTCAAAACGTAAAAAAGGAGACTGGCTGCAAGAGGTTTTTAGCTTCTTCTTCCTATCTGCAGGAATAAAACCCGCTATAGTTACCGCAGTGTTATTACTGGGGAATGCTTTTTATCCCGCAAGTGCAAACCTATTAACTGACCTTCCTTTTGTTAGCCTCTTTTTTGGGTACATCCTTATAGATGATCTTTTGCAATATTGGTATCACCGCTCTGCACATGAGCACCCATTTTTATGGAAGCTGCATCGCAGTCACCATCAAGCAGAAGAAATGGGCTATTTTGTCTCTTATCGCAATGCCCTATTGTACTATATCATGATGCCAAATATCTGGTGGGTAGGCTTAATTGTTTTTGCAGGTGGTGCAAAAGCTGTCGCGCTAGGACTAGTTGTTAAGCAAGCTATTATTATCAGTTCACACAGTCGAATAAAATGGGATGCGCCATTTTATAAATACGCCTTTTTAACCCCTTTTATAAAAGTTATCGAGCGGGTTATTATTACCCCATCTTTTCATCATGCACATCATGGAACTTCAATGCTCGACAACTCGAGTGACCCTAATGCCAACTTTGGGAATATGTTTAGTTTATGGGATCAATTCTTTGGAACAGCTAAGTTTCAAACCGCCTACCCACAAGAATACGGCTTACAAAAGAAAACAAAAGACGACTGGAAAGCGGCTTACTTCTACCCTTTTATCAAATCAAAAGACAAAGAGAGCGACTGGCATAAAGATTTTCAACTGAATAAAACAGCAAGCAAGGAAGCTTTAACAGTATCCCTAACCAAAGGAGAGAACTATCTATGGTGTGCCTGTGGCAAAAGTAGCCAACAGCCTTTTTGTGATGGCTCCCATCACGGTAGTAAAGTCAAGCCCATTAAGTTTACCGCAAAAAGAACGGGCCAAGTACGCCTGTGCAATTGTAAAGCCACAAAAAAGAGACCTTTTTGTGACGACACTCACCTATATCTATAAACATGGTAAAGAAAGCGATTATTGTAGGAGCAAGCTCCGGAATTGGAAAAGCCCTCGCCATTGTTTTAGCACAGCAAGGCTATAAAGTAGGCATCACAGGACGAAGAGGAGAAATGCTGGAAGAGATCAAGACCCTCTACCCTGAGGCGATCTTCCCCATGGTTTCTGATGCCACCGATCCCGACGCAGAAAAAGCACTCGACAGTCTTGTGACAGCATTAGGAGGGCTAGATCTCTTTGTTATTTCAGCAGGAATGGGCGTACTCAACAAAGCATTAGACTATTCAATTGAAAATGCCACCAATCAACTCAATGTGATTGCCTTTACTAAAATGGTGAACTGGGGAGTGAATTTTTTTGAAACACAAGGCCATGGTCATCTGGCTAATATTTCTTCGGTCGCCAGTAGAAGAGGGGGTCGTTTAACCCCTTCTTATAACGCGACTAAGGCTTACCAATCAAATTATTTTGAAGGCATAAGACAACGTTTTTATAAACTAAAACTTCCTATCCATACAACAGATATTCGTCCCGGTTTTGTGGATACCGACATGGTACAAGGAAGTGGTATCTTCTGGATGGCGCCAAAAGAAAAAGCCGCAAAACAAATCTATAAAGCACTTAAACGTAAAAAAGCGGTGGTATATGTAACCAAACGCTGGGTATTGATCGCTTTTATTTTTTCGAACATGCCCAAATGGATGCACAAAAGAATGTAAAGTTTTATCTTTAGCAAAAAAGTACGCCGTGTTACAACTTCACAATATTGCCAAAAGCTATCCCGCAATAACTGCCTTAAAAGGAATTTCCTTTGAATTAAAAGCAGGAGAAGTTGTGGGCTTGTTAGGCCCAAATGGAGCAGGGAAATCTACCCTCATGAAAATATTAACTGGCTACTTAAAAGACTGGGAAGGGGAAATTCTCTACGGAGAAAAAGACCTGCGTAAAGACATCAAAAGCATACAGCAGGTCACGGGTTATTTACCAGAAAATAACCCGCTTTATCCTGATTTATACGTCTTGGAATATCTCCAATTTATAGCAGGCTTATACCACATTAAAAATGCCCCCTTTGATCAAGTCATTGACAAAGTTGGGCTAAACGAGCTAAAGAAAAGAAAGATCAACACCCTCTCAAAAGGGTATCAACAACGGGTAGGACTCGCAGCAGCCTTGCTTCACGATCCAGAAATTCTAATTCTCGACGAACCCACCACCGGCTTAGATCCCAATCAATTGATTGAGATTAGAAAACTCATTCGCCAACTGGGCGAAGAGAAAATTGTCTTATTTTCCACCCACATACTATCAGAAGTAGAAAGTGTTTGCGATCGCGTTATCATTATACGACAAGGAGAAGTCGTCGCAGACCAAAGCCTAGACAGCCTTAGAAAAGGCCAACAACAAATTATCCAAGTGGAATTTGATTACCGCATCGAAACCGAAGCCCTAAGTAAAATTGACGGCATCACTAAGGCCGTCAACACTTTTGACTTTCAGTACGAATTGTATTGTAGTGGTCATGAGGACATTCGTCCAAAAGTCTTTGACTTTGCCCACGATAACCAATTAAAGATTCTCTCCCTCAATCAAAAGAATGAAAATTTAGCGGAACTATTTAACCAGCTAACTGCTTAAAAAATCGCCTCAGCAATTGCCTTGATATTATCTGATTTGCCCATCGAATAATAATGCAAGAAGGGAACTCCTGCATCTTTTAATTCTTGACTTTGTTGAGTGCACCACTCTACCCCTACTTGGCGTACGGCTTTATTGTCTTTACAATCAATCACGGCACGAATTAAATCGTCAGGAAGATCGACATGAAAACGATGTGGTAAAGCGTTCAATTGCTTTTTAGTTGCCAAAGGCTTTAATCCTGGGATAATAGGCACATTGATGCCAGCTTCTTTGCATTTGTCCTGAAACTCAAAAAACTTTTGATTGTCAAAAAACATTTGCGTAACGATATAATCTGCTCCAGCGGCGATTTTTTTCTTTAAAAAGTACAGATCACTTTCTAAGCTTGGGGCTTCCATGTGTTTTTCTGGATAACCCGATACCCCGATGCAGAAGTCTGTATTGGAGGTATTCTGAATTTTTTCGTCCAAATATTTCCCTTGATTTAAGTCAGTTATTTGCCCAACTAACTCATTAGCATAAGCGTGCCCATCTTTATTCGCACTAAAATACACTTCGCTTTTAACGGCATCCCCACGTAAGGCCACGACATTATCGATGCCTAAAAAGTCGAGATCGATCAAGAAGTTTTCGGTATCCTCTTTGGTGAAACCTCCACATAAAATATGGGGAATTGCATCTACGTTGTACTTGTGCTGTATCGCGGCACAAATCCCTACAGTTCCTGGACGCTTGCGTATTACATGCTTTTTTAATAATCCACCTGCTAATTCTTTGTACACATACTCCTCGCGATGATAGGTCACGTCGATAAAAGGTGGTTTAAACTCCATCAATGGATCGATTGAATCATAGATGGATTGAATATTTTGTCCTTTCAAGGGCGGAAGAATCTCAAAGGTAAATTGCGTTTGATTTTTTGCTTTAGCAATGTGTTCCGTTACTTTCACTGTGTCTTATTTTAAGTTGGGACGAAGCCATTTTTCGGCTTCTTCTAGGGTGATATTCTTTCTTTGAGCATAGCTCTCTAGTTGGTCTTGTGTAATCTTACCGACGCCAAAATACTGGGCTTCTGGATGGGCAAAATAATAACCCGAAACCGATGCAGCTGGCCACATGGCTAGGCTTTCGGTAAGGGTTACCCCGATGCGCTCTTCCACTTGGAGTAAATTCCAAATAGTGCTTTTCTCTAAGTGGTCTGGACAAGCGGGATAGCCCGGTGCAGGGCGAATTCCTTTGTATTGCTCCTTGATTAAGGCCTCATTATTTAAACTTTCTTGGGCAGCATATCCCCAGTGTTTGACTCTCACTTCGCGGTGAAGGTATTCTGCAAAAGCTTCAGCAAAACGATCGGCAAGGGCCTTGATCATAATGGCATTATAATCGTCATTATTGTCTTCATATTGCTTAGCAATTTCTGCTGTTCCAAACCCAGCTGTAACGCAAAATGCACCGATATGATCATTTAATCCAGTGGCTTTAGGCGCGATAAAATCGGCCAAAGCAATATTCGGTTTTCCTGGTCGCTTTTTTAATTGTTGACGAAGGCTGAGGAATTTCCCCAAAGTCTTTTTCCGATCTTGATCGGCATAAACTTCTATATCATCTTCTTCCACGGTATTAGCAGCGAAAAGCCCAAAAACGGCTTTGGCAGTCAATAATTTTTTATCGAGGATTTCTGTCAAGAGCACTTGTGCGTCGGCAAATAATTCTGTTGCTTGCTCTCCTACTATTTCGTCATTTAAAATGGCAGGATAATGCCCGTGCAAGTCCCATGATCGAAAGAAAGGACTCCAATCAATATAGGGCACCAAAGCATCTAAATCTTGATTTTCAATGACCTGTACCCCTAATTGCTGAGGTGCAAATGGTGTAAAGCATTCCCAGTCTAATGCTAACTTACACTCGCGTGCAAGACTTAAAGGAATGTGTTCTTTGATTTCTTGACGGTCTAAAAACTTCGCTCTAAACTTATCGTATTCTTCACGAATTTGCGCTTTGTAAACTGGCGCATTTTCTTTATTCAACAAACTCCCCGCAACGGTAACTGCTCTTGAGGCATCGTTAACATGCACGACAGAAGTTTCTAATTCTGGTGCAATCTTGACTGCGGTATGGGCTTTTGAAGTAGTTGCACCACCAATCAATAAAGGAATATTTAATTCTTGACGCTTTAACTCTTGTGCGATATAAATCATCTCGTCTAGAGAGGGAGTGATCAACCCAGATAAACCGATGATATCTACTTGCTCCTGCTTCGCAGTTTCAATGATTTTTTCTGGCGGAACCATAACCCCTAAATCGATGATTTCATAATTATTACAAGCCAGTACAACCCCCACGATATTTTTCCCAATATCGTGAACGTCCCCTTTAACTGTCGCCATTAATATCTTCCCGGCAGCTTGTTGCTTGCCATCTTTTTCGGCTTCTATATAGGGTAATAAATAGGCCACAGCCTTTTTCATTACTCGAGCAGATTTAACCACTTGTGGTAAAAACATTTTTCCAGATCCGAAGAGATCTCCCACTACATTCATTCCTGTCATTAAGTGTCCTTCAATGACGTGAATGGGCTTTTCTGAAGCGAGACGGGCTTCTTCTACATCTTCCTCAATAAACTCATCAATCCCTTTGACCAAGGAATGGGTAATTCGGTCTTGTAGCGCATCACTTCGCCAGGCCTTTACCTCAACTTTCTTATCCTTTTGATTATTAATCAAAGTTTCAGCTAGATCTAACAATCGCTCTGTTGCATCTTCTCTTCTGTTGAGGAGAACATCTTCTACATGTTCGAGTAGATCCTTTGGGATTTCGTCATAAATTTCTAACATGGTAGGATTGACGATCCCCATATTCATCCCGTGCTGAATGGCGTGGTATAAAAAGGCCGAATGCATCGCCTCGCGAACAAGATTGTTTCCTCTAAACGAGAAAGATACATTACTCACTCCCCCACTTACATGCGCATGTGGCAAATTTTCACGAATCCATTTTGCCGATTTGAAAAAGTCTAGTGCATTGAGTTTATGTTCTTCCATTCCTGTAGCTACGGGAAATACATTAGGGTCAAAGATGATATCTTCTGGTGGAAAATTAAGCTGCTCGACTAAAACCTTGTAAGAGCGCGCACAAATCTCAATGCGACGATCTAAGGTGTCTGCTTGTCCATCTTCGTCAAAGGCCATTACAATTACAGCAGCGCCATAACGGCGAATGATTTTGGCTTGCCTAATAAAGTTTTCTTCTCCCTCTTTTAAACTAATTGAATTCACCACACATTTTCCTTGAACGACTTTTAGACCAGCTTCAATAATCTCCCACTTAGAAGAGTCGATCATAATAGGAATTCGAGAAATATCTGGCTCTGCTGCTAATAGATTAAGGAACTTTGTCATGGCTTTAACGCCATCAATCATCCCTTCGTCCATATTGACATCTAGAATCTGTGCGCCTCCTTCTACCTGGTCGCGGGCAATTTCAACGGCGGTATTATAATCGTTTTGCTCGATTAACCTTAAAAAGCGTCGTGAGCCAGTGACATTTGTTCGCTCTCCTACATTGACAAAGTTAGATTCAGGTGTTACCACCAAAGGCTCAAGACCAGAAAGTTTTAAATAACGCGCTTTCATTATACGGTTGTTGAGACTTTACGAGGAGTATAATCTTGGGCCACCTCTGCAATCAATTGGATATGCTCTGGGGTTGAACCACAGCATCCGCCGATGATATTCACTAGGCTTTCGTCTAGGTACTTTTTAATCAAATCCCGCATTTCTTCTGGGGTTTGATCATAGGCTCCAAAGGCATTAGGCAATCCTGCATTAGGGTGAGCAGAGACTAATACATCTGTAGTATTTGATAAACGACGTAAATAAGGCAGTAATTGATCTGCTCCTAAAGCGCAATTAAACCCTACACTTAATAAAGGGATGTGGGAAACCGAAACAGCAAAAGCTTCTACTGTTTGTCCAGAAAGGGTTCTTCCGCTGGCATCGGTAATGGTACCACTCACCATGACTGGAATATCCCAATTGTTTTCTTCTTTTAAAACATCTATGGCATAAAGGGCCGCTTTTGCATTGAGTGTATCAAAAATCGTTTCTACTAATAAAACATCTGATCCCCCTTCAACTAATCCTTTTACTTGTTCGCTATAGGCTTCGACTAAATCGTCAAAAGTCACTGCGCGAAACCCGGGGTCATTCACATCTGGAGACATGCTTGCTGTTCTGTTTGTCGGTCCAATTGACCCAGCCACAAAACGAGGCTTGTGTGGATTTGCTTTTGTAAACTCATCTGCCACTTCTCTTGCAAGTCGAGCAGATTGAACATTGAGTTCATACACTAAATCTTCCATGGCATAGTCTGCCATCCCAATAGAGGTAGAAGAAAATGTATTGGTTTCGACTATGTCTGCTCCTACTTCAAAGTATTTGCGATGTACCGCCTTGATTGCCTCTGGCTGAGTAATGGACAACAAATCATTGTTCCCTTTTAGAGGAGAAGGATGATCTTTAAATCGATCTCCACGAAAATCTTCTTCCTCAAATTTATAGGCTTGCAACATGGTTCCCATGGCGCCGTCAAGAACTAAGATTTTTTCCGGTAAAACTTTTTCAATCTCGGTCATTTATATTTTTTCTAAGGCTTGCGCCAAATCGTTTTGAATATCTTCTGGGTGTTCTAGTCCAATAGACAAACGCACCATCCCGTCTGTAATCCCAACTGCTTCTCGGTCTTGAAGTGTCAGCTTACTGTGTGTAGTTGAGGCTGGATGCGTAACAATAGTTCGCGAATCCCCTAGATTAGAAGAAAGCGACAATAGCTTAATGTTATCAAAGAAATTTCTCCCGGCACTCAATCCTCCTTTTACTTCAAAGGCTATAATGCTCCCCCCTTGACTCATTTGCTTTTTCGCTAATTCATATTGCGGATGAGATTTTAAAAAGGGATACTTTACCCAGTTGATTTTAGGGTGACTTTCTAAAAATTCTGCTACGGTTATAGCAGATTGACAATGGCGATCTACCCTAACTGGTAGGGTTTCCATACTTTTTGATAAAACCCATGCGTTAAAAGGAGATAATGCAGAACCCGTATTACGAGCAAAGAGATAAAGTTCTCGAATTAAGTCTTTTCTTCCCACAGTAACGCCACCTAAAACTCTTCCTTGACCATCGATTAATTTAGTTGCAGAATGTATTACTAGATCTGCCCCAAATTTGATGGGTTGCTGTAAATATGGGGTGGCAAAACAATTATCAATCACTAGGATCAAATTATGCTTTTTGGCAAGCTCCCCTAAAAAAGCGAGGTCTATAATGTCTACCCCAGGGTTAGTAGGAGTTTCTGCATAGATGATCTTTGTATTAGGCTGTATTAAAGCTTCGGCCTGTTCTGGTTTAGCAATATCAAAATAAGAGGTCTTGATGTTCCACTTTGGTAAAAACTTTTTGAAAGTACTGTGCGTTGATCCAAATACAGAACGTGCAGAAACAATATGATCCCCGCTATCGAGTAAAGCGGCAAACGTCCCAAAGACTGCACCCATCCCTGTAGCATAAGAAACGCCATCTTCGGCGCCTTCCATATCGGCAACTTTTGCGACTAGCTCTGAAGTATTAGGATTAGTAAAACGACTGTAAATATTACGTTGTTTTTCTTCTGCGAAAGCGGCACGCATTTCTTCGGCATCTTCAAAAACAAAACTGGAGGTAAGGTGCATGGGAGTAGAGTGCTCTGAAAATTGAGAGCGCTCCATCTGGGTGCGAATAGCCTTAGTTTCTAGTTTATGACTCATACTGGTTTGCCGTTTAAAATAATTGAGAATTGAATATCGGCGACGGTATCGATCATTTTTGAAACAGAACAATACTTCTCATAAGAAAGTTTTGCAGCGCGGTTTGCCTTTTCTGGCGTAATATCTTTGCCTTCTAAATGAATGGTGATTTCTATGGTGTGAAACAAGGCAGGAACGGCTCCTTCTTCTCGTAAACCATGGACTTCCATTCGCAAACTATCTGGATTGATCTTTTGCTTTCCTAAAATGGCAACTATATCAATACTACTACAGCCCGCAACTCCCATAAGGACTAATTCCATGGGGCTAATTCCAGCGACTACACCTTCATTTTTTGACTTGTTGTCTAAAATGACAGAGCGTCCCGCTTCGTTGCGAACTTCAAATAAATAATCTTTGTTAATTCTTTCTAAACTAACTTTCATGGGCTTGCTTTTATTGGTTCAAAATATTTTCTAAAATGACTTTTACTTTCTTAGGCTCCATCAAAAAGGCATCGTGACCAAATTCTGATTCAATCACATGGTGCTTTATTTTTACCCCTGCTTTTTGGGCTAATTCTACTGTTTCTAAGTCTTCGCTTAATGGAAAAAAGAGATCACTATCAATGGAAATAATGTGAATCTCTGACTGTATATTTTGAATATTTTCTTCAAAAGACTTTCCATTTCGAGTGATATCAATACTACCCAATAAATGATTCATGGTCTTGTATGCCTTAAGAGAGAAACGCTCTTTGAGTTTATCACCGTGATACATCAACCAGGATTCAACATTAAAGATCCCTAGCTCTTTATTGATCGTTCTGTTAAACCTTAATTTAAAGGACTGTGGCGTTCTGTAACACATCATGGCATGCATTCTGGCAATTTCGATCGGTCTGGGACTACTGGCTAAGATTTGTTCTTGTATGTAGGTATTGGCAATCATCCAATCAGAAGATTTCCAATCTCCCCCTATCGGAATCATTTTTTGAATAAAATTGGGACTTAAAGTGACCATTTCCCAGGCAATTCCTGCGCCAATGGATCCTCCAATAAGCGTATGTACTTTTTTAATTCCAATTTGGCGAAGTCCTGCGATAAAATAACCTGCTATTGTCCCAGTATGCCAATGTTTATGGTCTTCAATAAAATAACCGTCATAACCATTGCCTGGTATATTAAAACAAATGACTGCGTAGACATTAGTGTCTATCGTTTTATTTTTTCCAATCAAGTCATTCCACCAGCCCTCTAGTCCAGTAACACAAGAATTAGCGGTTAGCGGGTGATTAATCACAATCACAGGTGCAGAGAGATAATCTTGCCCAAAATGCTGGTAACTCAACACCTGCCCGTTTGTTAAGCGAAGTTTTTGCAATTCTTTATGGACAAGGGTTTCTTGCATTTTTTATAAATTAAATGCTGTTTTAACAGCTTCTACTTGATCTAATTTTTCCCAAGTGAACAACTCCACCTCAACTTCTTTTGTTCCACTATAAGGAGAGGTAAATGTTTTTGTTATGGTTTCTGGGGTTCTTCCCATGTGTCCATATGCCGCTGTTTCTGAATAAATAGGGGTTCTCAATTTTAATCTTTGCTCAATACCATAAGGTGTTAAATCAAAAATACTTTTGATTTTTTCTGCAATCTCACCATCTGTTAAAGCAATATTTGATTTTCCATAAGTATTTACAGCAATAGAAGTAGGCTTTGCTACACCAATCGCATAACTCAATTGCACTAACAATTCATCTGAAATTCCCGCAGCAACAAGATTTTTCGCAATATGTCGTGCAGCATAGGCTGCACTGCGGTCAACTTTACTGGGATCTTTCCCGCTAAAGGCACCACCACCGTGCCCCCCTTTTCCACCATAAGTATCAATAATAATTTTACGCCCTGTTAAACCTGTATCTCCGTGAGGTCCGCCAATTACAAACTTCCCAGTTGGATTGATATGATAAGTGATATTCTCGTCAAATAAAACTTGTAAGCGTTCTGGCAACTGTGCTTTTACGCGGGGGATTAAGATGGAAATAATATCATGCTTAATCTTTGCAAGCATGCGCTCGTCGTTTTCATCAAAAGGATCGTGCTGGGTAGAAATAACAATAGTGTCTATCCGTATAGGCGTATCATTATCATCATATTCAAGGGTAACTTGGGATTTAGCATCGGGACGCAAATAAGTAATTTCCTTATTTTCTCTTCTAATGGCTGCTAAATCTATTAATAGTTTATGAGATAAATCTAATGCTAGGGGCATATAGTTATCTGTCTCATTTGAGGCATAGCCAAACATGATGCCTTGATCTCCTGCTCCTTGTGATTTTTTATCTGCTTTATCCACCCCTTGATTGATATCTTGAGACTGCTCATGAATTAAGGAAATCACTCCACAAGAATCTCCAGAAAACTGATATTCTCCTTTGGTATACCCAATTTTATTGATGGTATCCCGTGCAATTTTTTGTACGTCGAGATATGTAGCACTTTTAACTTCTCCCGCTAAGACGGTTTGTCCTGTAGTTACAAGTGTTTCACAAGCAACTTTACTATCTGGATCAAAAGCGAGAAAATTATCGATTAATGCATCGCTAATTTGATCTGCTACTTTATCTGGGTGTCCTTCACTTACAGATTCTGAGGTAAAAAAATAGGCCATTTTAATTTGCTTTCAGGAAGGACTTTGAAGATTACTTCACTTAAGGAAAGCAATTCTGTTTTAGCATTTTTTTTTCGAGGTGTGCAATCAGTCAAATCCTTCCTCATTTATTAATGATGCAAATATATTTCTTTTTTTTATTACTCAAAAAAAAATAACCGCACATCTTTTATACTTGCAACGGTCAAAATACTTTTATCTTCCAAAAAAAGAGCCTATTTTTATTAGCCGTAAAGTAGTAACCATAAAATCAACAAACATGCATATTGCCATAGCCGGTAACATTGGTGCCGGAAAAACAACCTTGACTAAACTACTTGCAAAACATTACCGCTGGGACGCTCATTATGAAGAGGTTCTCAAAAACCCCTATCTAGATGATTTTTATCACGAGATGGAGCGCTGGTCTTTCAACCTTCAGATTTTCTTTCTCAATAGTCGTTTTGGGCAACTTTTAGAGATCAAAAAAGGTGGAAAAAAAATCATCCAAGACAGAACAATTTATGAGGACGCTCACATATTCGCGCCAAACCTTCATGCGATGGGACTTTTAACAAAACGTGATTTTGAAAATTATCAAGGCTTATTCAATCTGATGGAAGATTTAGTTACTGCTCCAGATTTAATGATTTATTTGCGCAGCAGCATCCCTAATTTAGTAGATCAAATTCATCGCCGTGGGAGAGAGTACGAAAACTCTATTAGTATTGATTACTTAAGCAGATTAAACGAACGCTATGAGGCGTGGATACACAATTATGATAAAGGGAAATTACTCATCATCGATGTTGATGATCTCAACTTTGTCGATAAGCCAGAGGATCTGGGAAAAATCATAGAGATGATAGACGCAGAAATAAACGGTCTATTTTAAACATAAAAAAAGCGGATCAAATGATCCGCTTTTTTTTATTGTAGTAAGAGCAATTTTTACTCCTCTTCTTTATTGATATTAATCTTAACATCTTTCAATTCTTCAACAGCAGCTATGATCTCTTCCTCTGTTCCAGAGATTACTTTTTCTTCAACAACAGTTTCTCCATTTTCAGTTGTAGAGGTTTTAACGATAGCTTCCATTTGACCTTGATCATCTGCATTGACTTCAACGCGAATTTCTTTGAAAACTTTTTCTTTAACAACCTCTGTCTGTGGCGCTGCATGTGACCCTAACAATGGAGCAATCACAAGGCCTACAAGACAGGTTAATTTAATCAAAATATTCATAGAAGGTCCAGAAGTATCCTTGAAAGGATCTCCCACAGTATCTCCAGTAACGGCTGCTTTATGCGCTTCTGACCCTTTAAAGGTCATTTCACCGTTGATTTCAACTCCAGCTTCAAAAGATTTCTTAGCGTTGTCCCATGCACCACCAGCGTTGTTTTGGAAGATCGCCCACATTACACCGCTAACACATACTCCGGCCATATAGCCTCCTAAAGGCTCTGCACCAAATACAAGACCAATAAAAATTGGCGTGATAATCGTGATTAAGCCGGGTAGTAACATCTCTTTTAAAGCCGCTTTTGTAGAAATATCTACACATTTAGCATACTCTGGAGTTGCTTTCCCTTCCATAATTCCGGGGATCTCTCTAAACTGGCGACGAACCTCTTCCACCATTTCCATGGCTGCTTTACCAACTGATTCCATTGCTAAGGCAGAAAAGACCACTGGGATCATTCCTCCTATAAACAACATGGCTAAAACATCTGCCTTAAATATATTGATACCATCAATACCTGTAAAGGTTACATAGGCTGCAAATAATGCTAATGCTGTCAAAGCGGCAGAGGCAATGGCAAAACCTTTTCCTACTGCTGCAGTTGTATTTCCTACTGAATCTAATATATCTGTTCTTTCACGAACCTCTGGATCTAATTCACTCATTTCTGCTACACCTCCTGCATTATCTGCAATAGGACCAAATGCATCTATCGCTAATTGCATTGCCGTAGTGGCCATCATAGCTGAGGCTGCAAGAGCAACACCATAAAATCCAGCTAATTCATAAGATCCAAAGATGGCTGCTGCAAATAAAATTACAGACATTAGAGTAGACTTCATCCCAACAGCTAATCCTGCAATAATATTTGTTGCTGCTCCCGTTGAACTATTTTGTACAATATCTAATACTGGTTTTTTACCTAAACTTGTGTAGTAAGCAGTCACCATAGAAATTAATGCTCCTACCGCAAGACCGATACAGGCTGCCCAAAAAACATTTAATGACGGAATTGCTTTATTTCCCTCTCCAAAGAAATTCATGGTCAATGTCTCTGGTAACATCCAATCAATTAAGAAATAACTGGCAATTAAAGTGATAATAATCGATGCCCAGTTACCTAGATCAAGTGCTGCTTGCACTTTTGCTTCTTTAGCGTTGTTATCTGATATTTTTACGAATAGAGTTCCAATAATCGACGCCAAGATTCCAACACCTGCAGTTACTACAGGAAGTAAAATAGGCCCCATATTGTTGAACGCATCTGTATATTGACCATTAGCAGACATATCGCGAATGACATAGTTTCCTAACACCATTGCAGCAAGAACGGTAGCGACATAAGATCCAAATAAATCTGCTCCCATACCAGCGACATCTCCTACATTATCTCCTACATTATCAGCAATAGTTGCTGGATTTCTAGGGTCATCTTCTGGAATTCCTGCTTCAACTTTCCCTACAAGATCCGCTCCTACATCGGCAGCTTTAGTGTAAATACCACCACCTACACGTGCAAATAATGCAATTGACTCTGCTCCTAGAGAGAAACCAGCTAAGGTTTCAAGAACAATAGTCATATTGTCATAGAAAGAACCCTCTTGCCCCATAAACTGCCCAACAAAGAACATAAATAATAAGGTAAGGCCTAAAACAGCTAATCCTGCCACACCTAAGCCCATAACGGTTCCACCTCCAAAAGATACTTGAAGTGCTTTAGGTAAACTCGTCTTTGCTGCTTCAGCAGTTCTAGCATTAGCTTCTGTAGCAATTCTCATTCCGATATTTCCTGCGAAAGCAGAAAAAACTGCTCCTAAGATAAAAGCAGGCACTATCATCCAGCTTGTTGTATCAACTAAGATGGATACTCCATATAACGCAATTGATGCAATCACAACAAAAACAAACAGTAATCTGTATTCAGCATTCAAAAAAGCTAATGCTCCTTCTTTGATTGCGGTAGAAATTTCTACCATTCGCTCACTTCCTGCATTTTGTTTTCTTACCCAACTAGCACGAACCAGCATATAAGCAAGGCCTACAACTGACATTAACAGTGGGATATAAATAATATTTGCTTCCATAAATAAATTTTGTCTTTTAAAAAAACTACGCGAAACTAACGAAAAAGTTTCGAAAAGTTCATAATCTCAATGATTTCTTATTTGTACATCACTTTTTTTACAGCTTTAATGACATCTTCGCTATTAGGAAGCCATTCTTCTAAAAGAACTGGTGAGAATGGAGCAGGTGTATCTGCAGTATTGATTTTCTCAATTGGCGCGTCTAAATAATCAAAAAGTTGACTTTGTACTTGGTAGGTTATCTCTGTGGCTACGTTACCAAATGGCCAAGCTTCTTCAAGAATCACTAAACGGTTTGTTTTCTTTACCGACTCCATAATGGCATCGTGATCCATAGGACGCACTGTACGTAAATCAATCACTTCACACTCAATTCCTTCTTTAGCTAGTATATCTGCAGCTTTGTAAGCTTCTTTGATGATTTTACCAAATGAAACAATAGTTACATCAGTTCCTTTTCGTTTGATGTCTGCTACACCAATGGGTAAGATATATTCATCTTCTGGCACTTCTCCCTTATCGCCATACATTTGTTCAGACTCCATAAAGATCACAGGATCCTCGTCACGAATGGCTGCTTTTAACAAGCCTTTGGCATCATAAGGATTAGAAGGCACTATAACTTTAAGTCCAGGACAGTTTGCATACCAGCTCTCAAAAGCTTGAGAGTGGGTAGCGGCTAATTGGCCTGCAGAAGCTGTAGGGCCTCTAAAGACAATAGGACATGGGAATTGCCCTCCAGACATCTGTCTTATCTTTGCAGCATTGTTGATGATTTGATCAATCCCTACTAAAGCAAAGTTAAAGGTCATAAACTCGATAATAGGTCGATTTCCTGTCATAGTAGAACCCACACCGATACCGGCAAATCCTAACTCTGAAATAGGCGTATCGATCACTCGCTTTTCACCAAATTCGTCTAACATCCCTTTTGATGCTTTGTAAGCACCATTGTATTCAGCAACTTCTTCTCCCATGAGATAGATACTTTCGTCTCTTCTCATTTCTTCTGTCATTGCTTGAGCAATTGCTTCTCTAAACTGTATTGTTTTCATGCAAATTCTAATATGTGTGCAAATTTAAGATTTTAGAAGCATATGAGTTTAATTTATATCATATAATTCGCAGGGTTTTTTAGGAAGAAAAAGAAAGTCTTTCTACGAAATTCGTTTTCTTTGCAAATAGAATGTCAAGCTAACTATGGTTCTAGTTGAATTAGTAATTAAAGGAATATCTTATAGTCAAGCACAAAGTGGTGCTTATGCCTTAATTTTAAAAGAGGTGGAAGGAAATATAAACCTCCCGGTTATCATAGGCGCATTTGAAGCCCAATCCATCGCTATAGGTCTTGAAAAAGAAATTAATCCTCCCCGCCCTATCACCCATGATTTAATGGCACAGTGCTTTGAGCGCTATAAAATTGTGGTCAAGCAAATCATCATTCACAAATTAGTAGATGGTGTGTTTTATTCTAGCCTAATTTGCGAAAGAGATGAAATAGAAGAAATAATTGACGCCCGAACCTCTGACGCTGTAGCACTTGCAATTCGCTTTCACGCGCCCATTTTTACTTATGAAAACATCCTAGCAAAAGCAGGCTATACTGAAGGAAAGGGAGAGAATAAGGGAACTGGAAAAACAGATGAAGATTGGATCAAAAACTTTATCCAAGAGCAGAATCCTCAAAAAAGCATGATCAATGATTTGCCTAAGGTCGAAACAAAGGATTTAAAAAAACTACTGGCCTCTTTAGTAAAAAAAGAAGATTATGAAGCTGCCGCTAAAGTAAGAGATGAACTCAGTAAACGCGGTGAACTAGACGAATAATAGAGTTTATTAACCACATTTTTGAATAACTATTTTGTTTTGCTTTCTTTTTGGAAAGCGGAAGTAATTATTTTTGAAACAAACAGTCCACAATGCAACAGTATCTCGATCTTATTCGACACATAAAAGCGAACGGTATTACAAAAACAGATCGCACGGGTATCGGTACCCAAAGTGTCTTTGGCTATCAAATGCGTTTTGATTTATCCAAAGGATTTCCCATGGTGACAACTAAAAAATTGCACCTAAAATCCATTATACACGAACTATTATGGTTTTTAAAAGGCGACACTAATATAGCTTACTTAAAAGAGAATGGGGTAAGGATTTGGAACGAATGGGCAGATGAAGAAGGGAACTTGGGACCAGTTTATGGGCACCAGTGGCGCAACTGGAATAGTGAAGGTTTAGATCAAATCAAAGAAGTGGTCAATACAATTAAAACAAATCCCGACAGTCGGCGTATGCTTGTTTCTGCATGGAACCCTAGCGTTTTACCAGATACTAGTGCGAGCTTTGCTGAAAATGTTGCCAATAACAAGGCGGCACTCCCCCCTTGCCATGCTTTCTTTCAATTTTATGTAGCTGATGGGAAGTTATCCTGCCAACTATATCAACGCAGTGCAGATGTGTTTTTAGGCGTACCTTTCAATATTGCCTCTTATGCTTTATTGACCATTATGATGGCACAAGTTTGTGACTTAGAAGCGGGAGATTTCGTTCACACCTTTGGCGACGCACATATTTATTCTAATCACAAAGAGCAGATAGAATTACAATTAAGCAGGACCCCAAAGACACTACCTACCATGAAAATGAATCCAGCGATTAAAGATCTTTTTGGTTTTACTTATGATGATTTTGAACTAATCGATTATGATCCACATCCTCTTATCAAGGGGAGTGTTGCTATTTAAAGTAGTGCATCTATTATTTTGAAGAAAGTAGTGATGTCGTTTTGAGTGTTGTAATGATGTAGTGCAACCCTCACTCCTTCACCTCTTTTAATACAGCGCACATTTTTCTCAAGTAAACCATGATAAACAAACTCATTAATTTGAAGATTGTATATAGAAGAATGCAAAGTTCTTTGCGCAATTTCTTCTGATAATAGTTCACGTCTTTTTAATTCCCCAAACATCCTTTGAGACAGCTGCTTTTTATACTGGATTAACTTTGGAAAATCTGCCGCTATAATTTGCTTTAATGAAAAGGCTAAACTCCCTACAGATTTGACAGAAAGCTGTCCCCGATCATAGGTCGCGGCAAGTTTTTCTTGTGAAATATTTAAATGGGAGAGTAAACTGGGCTTTAACATTGCATAGCCAGTTCCATGACCTGCAAGAAGCCATTTATAGGTACTCCCAAAGACAGCATCGACAGGGCTTTCGCGAAGCGAAAAAATCTCAGCGCCAATAAATTGCGTCCCATCAATCAAGATCATTAACAAAGGAAAAGCTTTCTTTATCCTCGATAAGAATTCAAAATCAAAATACAAGCCAGAGGTATATTGAACAGCACTTAAAGTCAAAACAGCGTAAGAATTATTGTGTAGCTCTTCCCAAACCGCCTCTTCAACAGATGCAGAAACAGGAAGTTTTTTAGAGGTAAAACCTAAATCATCAACAATCCCAGTAAGCGAAGGATATTCATCTTCTAACACTAGAAAATGATGGTCCCGAGGGAGATGTATCAAGAAGTTTTGAAAAGCCGAAGAAAAATTTGCCGTAATAAATGTCGTTGCCTTTTCTGCCCCAGCAAAATGCGCTAAAGTAGTTTCTGCTTCTTCAAAATACTTTTTTTCTGTGATGGTTTTATACGTATCACCGTTCTCTAAATAGGTAAGATCATCCTTAGCGCGCCACTTTGATAATGAGGAAGAAAGTGGTGCAGTATAAGCCGTATTGAAATACAAACAACTTTCTAAAATAGGAAAATGATCGCGCATATTTTGTTTTAATTAAAGGTACACGTTTTTCATAAAATAAGTTTTTAGAAAAAGTGTTTTTGATAGAATAATTACCTTTATTTTTGCCCTTGCATAACTATATTTATACCTTGATTCCGCAGATTATAAAACAAAAAAATGAAGGGCTTCTTTATGAAAAAGAAGAAGAAATTCTACAAGAAACTATACCCATGGCAAAAACCCCTTTACTCACGATGATCGCTGCTGCTGCAGAAAACAATGCCTTAGGGAAAGACAATAATTTAATCTGGCATATTTCTGATGACTTAAAACGCTTTAAGCGATTGACTTCTGGACATGCTATTATCATGGGGCGAAAAACTTTTGAGTCAATGCCTAAAGCATTGCCCAATCGCACCAATATTGTTTTGACTAATAAAAGATACTATCAACCAGATGGAGCTACAGTGGTACACAGCATAGAAGATGCTTTAGCCTTAGTGAAAGAAGATCCTCAACCCTTTATCATTGGAGGAGGAGAAATTTATCGCCTTTTTATGGCCTACTGTGACCGTATCGAGTTAACAAGGGTCCACCATAATTTTGAGGCAGATGTGTTTTTTCCAGAGATTGATTTAAATCAATGGAAAGAAACCGCTCGTGAAGACATCAATGCTACCGAAGAACAAGCCTATAAATATTCTTACATAACATACGAAAAAAAATAAGCATGCAAGTTTATATATTTCCAGGACAAGGCGCTCAATTTCCAGGTATGGGGAAAGAGCTTTATGAGGCATCAGATGTTGCCAAAGAACGTTTTGATCAAGCGAACAAAATCCTAGGCTTCAATATCAAAGATATCATGTTTGGCGAGGATGCCGAAGCCTTAAAACAAACACAAGTTACCCAACCCGCTATTTTCTTACACTCTGTTATTCTTAGTGAATTGATGGGAGATGGCTTTCAGCCAAAAGCTGTTGCTGGGCACTCTTTAGGAGAATTTTCAGCCCTAGTAGCTGCAAAAGCCTTATCCTTTGAAGACGGCTTGAAATTAGTTCATCAACGTGCACTTGCGATGCAAGAAGCCTGTGACGAAATCCCTGGAACAATGGCAGCTGTACTAGGTTTAGAAGATCCAGTTATTGAAGATATTTGTGCAAAAACCGAAGGAATTGTCGTGGCAGCAAACTACAATTGCCCTGGACAATTAGTTATTTCTGGAGAAAAAAGCGCCATTGAAAGTGCTTGTGAATCACTCAAAGAAGCTGGTGCAAGACGCGCTTTACCACTACCCGTTGGGGGAGCATTCCACTCTCCACTAATGGAACCTGCAAAAACTAAATTAGCCGCTGCAATAGAAGCAACAAACATTGTTTCTCCTATATGTCCTGTCTATCAAAATGTTGTTGCAAAAGGGATAACAGACGCCACAGAAATTAAGACTAACTTAATTGCACAGCTAACTGCTCCTGTTAAATGGACACAAAGTGTTCAACAACTTTTAGCAGATGGAGCAACTCACTTTTCAGAAGTTGGCCCTGGAAAGGTACTCCAAGGGCTGGTCAAAAAAATCGACCGTTCTGCAGAAACAAACTCTGGAACGATCGACTAATTTACTTGTAGTGCTACAATTCCTGCTTGTAAATTTTCCCATTTTTCATCACAAAAGTGATGTTTTCAAGTGTGGAGATCTCTTCTAATGCATTATCGTTCGAAGCGACAATATCGGCATAAAATCCAACTGCAATTTGACCTAGAGTCTCTTCTTCGTCTAAAAGCATCGCATTAACAATTGTTGCGGCTTGTAATGCTTCGCTAGCTGGCATACCGACTTCTGTCATAAACCCAAATTCTTTTGCATTATCACCATGTGGCGACACTCCAGAATCTGTCCCAAAAGCGATGGGTACTCCCATCTTATAGGCATTTGCAAATGTTTTCTGGATTTGAGCTCCAATTGCGATCGCTTTTGGTACTATAATCGCAGGATAAAAGCCTGGTATTTTTGCTTTTTCTGCGACAAATTTCCCAGCGCTTATGGTAGGAACCAAATAGGCTTGATTTTCTATCATTAATTTCATGGTGGGTGCTTCAATCAAAGTACCGTGCTCGATTGTTTTCACACCATTAGCTACCGCGCGATACATACCTTCGTCTCCATGTGCATGGGCGGCTACTTTCATGCCATAATCTCTTGCTGTACTGGTTATAGCACGAATTTCTTCTTCAGTAAATTGAGGGTTTTGCCCGCTTTTAGCCACGCTTAACACTCCACCAGTCGCGGTTATTTTAATCCAATCTGCCCCATTTTTGTAGCGTTGTCTTACTGCTTTTCTTGCGTCTGCAGGAGAATTAACTACACCCTCTTTAGGCCCTGGATCCCCTTGAAGAGCAGCACTATTCCCGTTTGTAGGATCGCCATGTCCCCCAGTAGAAGAGAGGGTTTTTCCAGCGGTATAAACGCGCGGCCCAGGAACTTTCCCAGCAGCAATCGCATTGCGCAAAGCGATATTCACACCAGATCCTCCTAAATCGCGAACAGAAGTAAATCCTGCCTGTAAAGTTCGATGCGCAAATCTTGCGGCATCAAAGGCAACATCGGCGTCGTTTAGTCGATAGCGATCTAAATAACGTGATGGACTGCTTTCACTTTCAATATGAACATGCATGTCAATAAACCCAGGATAGACTGTTTTACCTTTTAGATTTACAGCTACTGAACCTTCTTCTGGGGTTACATAACCTTTGAGTATTTTATTGATTTTTTCACCTTCAACGACAATAGTCAATTCTTTTTTGATTTTTCCTGATTTACTATCAAATACGCTACCGCAGTGTAAATAGGTTTTCTGCGCAATTAATCCATTAGAAAAAAGAACGCATAAAAGGACGAATATTTTTTTCATAATTGTAAAATTTTTGAATCAAGGTAGTGTTTTTCTAATGTACTTTTATGCGCAAAATAAAAACAGTCTTGAAACGAAAGATCATTTGGCTTTTTGCCTACCTATTTCCTAATTTCTTTGTGGATAAAGCATTTGCTTATTTAGTCAGTCCAATGCAATTCAAAATAAGACCCCATGAAAAAGATATTTTAAGTAAGGCAGAAAAAAGCCGATTGATGTTTAATGACTTTGAAATCCAAATGTATCAATGGGGAAAGGGTGAAAAAAAGATTTTACTGGTACATGGATGGGAAGGAAATGCAGGGAATTTTGCCTATATTATAGAACGATTACTTGAAGAGGACTACACTATTATTTCTTTTGATGGACCCTCGCATGGGGCGAGTAGCAAAGGAAAAACAAGTCCATTTGAATTTACAGAATTAGTTGCTACTTTAATTGAAAAACATCAGCCCTCTCAATTAATAAGTCACTCTTTTGGGAGTGTTGCTTCAATTATCGCGCTGGGGAAAAATCCCGCCTTAAAGATTGAACGTTACGTCGGTATTACTGTTCCCAATAAATTTAGAGTACGTTTAGAAGAAATTGCCAACTATCTAGAATTGCCTTACATTGTTGTTAGTCGCTTAATCACAAAGATTGAAGCTGAATACGATATTATAGTGGATGAAATTAATGTCGAGGATTATGCACAAAAATCTTCGGTAGAGAAAGCGCTTCTATTACACGACACAAACGACCGTGTTCTTCCAGTTGAAAAATCCAGAGAGGTGGCTAATAAATGGCCTGCTGCTAGACTTGTTGAAGTCACTGGAACTGGTCACTATAAAACCTTAGGTGCCAAAAAGGTACTAAATGAGATTGTGACTTTTCTTTGCCACTAGCCTAAGTAAGCTAATATCTTAATAGCGATATGTTCAATTTGATCCACACTTAACTCTGAGTGCATAGGCAATGAAATCACTTCTTTCACCAATTGATTTGTTACAGGGAAGTCTTCTTCAGAGACCGTGGGATCTATATAGGCTTTTTGACGGTGTAAAGGCACAGGGTAGTACACACCGCAAGGAATATCATTTTCGTTAAGGTATTTTACTAATCCGTCGCGATCGTGATTGATAATGCGTAAAGTATATTGATGAAAAACATGCGAAGAACAAGCTGCTTCTCTATAAGGTGTAATAATATTGGGATGATCTTGAAGTAAAGCGGTGTAGCGAATGGCAGCTTCTTTTCTTCTTTCGTTATAATAGTCAAGGTATTTCAATTTGACATTTAAGATTGCCGCTTGCATGGCATCTAATCGCGAGTTTACCCCTACAACATCGTGGTAATAACGTTCGTACATACCGTGATTTACAATTCCTCTAATATAGTGAGCGAGATCATCGTCATTTGTAAAAATGGCCCCTCCATCGCCATAAGCACCTAAGTTTTTTGAAGGAAAAAAAGAAGTTGCGGCAACATGGCTTAATCCACCTGTTTTTACTTTTCGACCATCTTTATACGTGTAGGTTGCGCCTATACCTTGCGCATTGTCTTCAACCACAAAAAGGTTGTGCTTTTCTGCAATGGTGTTTATGGTTTCCATATCTGCCGTTTGCCCAAATAAATGAACCGGAATAATGGCTTTTGTATTAGGTGAAATGGCCGCTTCTACGGCTTTGGGGTCAATATTAAAGGTCTTTGGGTCTACATCAACTAAAACGGGTTTTAGGCGCAATAAAGAGATTACCTCAACAGTAGCCGCAAAAGTAAAATCTGTGGTAATAATTTCGTCCCCTGGTTCAAGTTTTAAACCCATCAAGGCAATTTGAAGGGCATCTGTTCCATTTGCACAAGGAATCACGTGTTTAACACCGAGATATTCTTCTAGATTTACTTGAAATTCTTTTACAGCTGGACCATTAATAAAGGCTGTACTTTCAATTACTTCATCCAAAGCAGTTTTTACTTCTCCTGCAATGAATGTATACTGACCTTTTAGGTCAACCATACGGATGGGTTCCATGAATACATTTTTGACAAAGTTAAAAAAAGAGAATTGCTTTTGAACTATCTTAAGTTGATGTATTTTGATGAACAACTCAATTCAAAGAACTATTAGTTTAGCAAGAAAATTTTAGAAGAAAGCGACTTAACGAGTGCTAGAATGATAACATACATCTATCAAGCTGATCAAATTATTACAACAGAAAAAAACTAAATTTTAAAATCGCTTGAAAGCAATTTTATAAATTTGTTACCCTAAGTAGGAGTATCAAAATTGTTAACAGACATCTCCTTCTTTAAATATTTGATTATTATTAAAAGAATTGAAGAAATAAAAATGTTAGCACATGGAAATTGATTTCGTAGTAACATGGGTTGATATGGATGACCCAAAATGGAAAGAGGAATTTTATAAATATTCAGATAAAATTGACAATTCAGTAAATGAAAAATCCGAAGCTCGTTTTAGAGACTATGGTTTTTTAAAATATTGGTTCCGTGGTGTAGATTTATTTGCTCCTTGGGTAAGAAAAGTTCATTTTGTAACCTCTGGTCAAAAACCAGAATGGCTTAATATCGACCATCCAAAGCTAAATATGGTCAGTCATAAAGATTATATCCCAGAAGAATACTTGCCCGTTTTTAATTCTAATTTAATAGAAATATACCTGCATAAAATTCCAGGCTTATCAGAGCAATTTGTGTATTTCAACGATGATTTTTTTATCACAAATCACCTTAACCCAACACGTTTTTTTGAGAATGGACTACCTAAAGACATTGCTGCTTTTCGAAAAAATACAGGCATATCCCAATTCGAAAAAATGCTTAAAAACAACATCAGACTAATCAATAAACACTTTGATAAAAGAGAAGTTTTTAAGCGAGATGCATGGAAATGGTACGAGCCTTCTTATGGAAGTCGAGGCAGATTAAATTATTTATTGAAGTTTTATAATAAGTTTATCACCTTAAGAACACCTCACAATGCTCAACCTTATTTAAAAAGCACTTTTGAAGATGTTTGGGCAAATTGTGAAACAGAACTCACAGAAATGTCTCATCATCGATTTCGTAGCAATGATGATTATACACCAGAATTATTTAGAACCTGGCAAATCTGTAGCTCAAACTTTGTCCCTTTCAACACCTATGAGGATGCTAAAATGTTTCCGCTAATGATCAAGTCTAGAAAAGCCATAAAAGCTGTTCGAGAACAAACCTATTCTCTAGTTTGCTTAAACGATAATGTACACATAAGAAACTATGAACAAACTATGGAGAAAATAAAAAGTTCCTTTGAAGCAATTCTCCCAGAAAAATCCTCTTTTGAAATCTAATCCAAAGGATTTAATTTCATTCCTATTTTTCAAATTTAGATTTCAAGGGAAAGACCTTTTTTAAGAAAGGTTCAATCTGTGCCCTGTGGTCATCATTTGCGTGCTCAGAGTCGTTCAAGCAAAATAATTGTGGCTTATACTTATCTATGAATGCTTGATAATTTGTTTTGTGAACTTTGATACGACTGGATTCTTTTCGTTTAACATATTTTAAAATCCCAGTCTTATTGGCAATACCATAATAATTAATCAATATCCTTTGGATGTCAGTTTTATCCCTAAAACGATTAATATGAGTAGCTTGAATTTCTTCTTTAAATAGATCTTCAACAACAGCTTTATAATCGCTTTTCAAGTAAGCATTAATGTTATGGTGATCTTTTATGGGATAAATAACATCAAACTTTTTATAAAATAGCTTGTAAGCGTTTTCGATAGCTAACCGATATGAGTTAATCTTTATATTAAGAGCTCTTTTAAGATTGTTTTTATACCTGGTAAAGGGATCATACATCACCCTCATGATGGGTTTCCCATCTTTAAAGAAAAAAGAGGGGTCCAAATCTGCATTTACAAACATATCATCGTTAGCATAAATAAAATGCTCTGATAAGCTTGGAATTTTATAAAGGAATTGCTCTATTATATTTGAATTAAATGAAGGGAGTATTTCTTTTGGCATTATCTCAGCATGATCAACTATCTGGATTTTTTGCTGATCAGTATTTAAAAACAAGGGGGTTTGCTCGTCTGTAACAATAAATATTTTTCGAATCCATGGAAGGTGTTTTTCAACGGAACGCAAAGAATACTTTAGCTCTTGATTATCTACATAGCGACCTGTTGTATTCATTTTCTTATCCATAAATCGCTGCTTCTTTTCCAGCCATTTAGGATCATTCCCATCTACCCATAAATAAACTAAATCAATACTTATATTCTCATCACTCATATACAATTTTTTTGATAAGTCAATATTGACTTACAGCTCTATATTTATTACAAAAGTTATCCCAAAAAAACGCTATTTTGGCCGCTCTGATTCATCTCTTAAACAATGAGAGTAAACTTACAAAAATCATTTCTAACCCATTTAAGTATTGAAACAATACAATTAAGCTAAAGCCAGAGTACAGTTGTTTTCATCTTATTCAAGGATTAAAAGATTTTGCTTTATGTTTAGTGACAAACGCTGTTGTCAAACAAGATGATTCGTGCATTACGCAACATAGAATTTCTTTTAGTAAACAAATGCATTGTTAAGCATTAAATTGTAATTTTAGACACAAACTAAATTTTATGCGTTTACACTTACTTTCGCTTGTTTTTCTTGGAGGGATTTTATTCGGTAAAGCCCAAGAGAATTCACCAAATATTATTTTAATGATTGGTGATGGTACTGGTCTTGCTCAAATAACAGCAGGCATGTATGCAAATGGTAATAAAACTCATCTTGAGTCATTCGAAGTAATAGGTTTAGCTAAAACCCACTCTTCAAACTCGCTTGTAACGGATTCTGCCGCAAGTGGAACTGCAATGGCTTGTGGTGTAAAAACCTATAATGGAGTAATTGGGATTGGTACCGATAACAAAAACAAAGCATCTATCTTGACTTTAAGCAAGAAGAAAGGCTATAAAACAGGTTTAATTGCAACCTCAAGTATAGTTCATGCTACCCCAGCATCTTTCTATGCTAATGTAGTTTCAAGAAGACAGTATGAGGACATCGCTTTTCAAATGAGTAATAGTGATGTTGACTTTTTTATAGGCGGTGGAAAAAAACACTTTGATCGACGTAAAGATGGACGTAACCTCTTAAAGGAAATGGAGGGTTGGAAATTTACCACAAGCCTAAATGCATTTAATAAATCAACTAGTGCTAAGGTAGGTTATTTCACAAACGATGACGAACCAGTGAGAATCGTTGAAGGAAGAACACCTGAATTAAAAGACGGCATAAGTAGTATGTTTAATAAACTTACCGAAAAAGAAAGTCCGTTTTTCTTAATGGTAGAAGGTTCACAGATTGACTGGGGAGGTCATGCCAATGATTTGCGTTATATCATTACAGAATATAAAGATTTTGATGATGCAATAGGGAAAGCAGTCGCTTTTGTAAAAGAAAACTCCAATACTTTATTGATCGTAACTGCAGATCATGAAACTGGAGGATTAGGTATTTCATCTGGAAATATAAAGAACTTTAATCCAAAAGGAGGTTTTGTTACCGGTGGTCATACGGCTAGTATGGTTCCTGTTTTTGCCATGGGAGTAGGTGAAGAAACTTTCGGGGGTATCTATGAAAACACCGCTATATTTGATAAAATGCTAGCGGTGCTCACTAAGAAATAATCTGGATAGAAGGAAAACTATTTTGTTCTCGCAGCGTCTAATACGTTTTTCTTAAATTCATTATCATCTTCGATAATGTCAAAGAAGCTTTCAACATAAGCAAAAGCCTCATTAAATTCTTCTGCACTATCAAAATCTACTTCATATGATTTCATTAGATCATACATGGCTTGCTTTTGAGCAATAAAATCTTCTCTCACTTCCTGGAAGTCGTCTTCATCTCTTTTGAAACCACGGTATTTTCTTTCGCGAATATTACTAATTCCTAGTGTTTGATTTACCACAGCATAACTGGGATTAATAAACCCTGACATATCGAAATCATATGGAAGTGGCACTATTTTTTTTCCCACAAAAAGCAATTTACCATTGTGCTGGTATGCGGTAGAAAAGTCTGTATTCCCTATCATATACTGGAATAAAGCATTGCGAATAGAAGCATCACTATCCATTGCCAAAGGGTGGATATAACGCTCAAAAACTTTTCCTTCTACACGTTTTGCTACTTTCTTGTCATCTTCAATAAAGAAACCATTAATGGTTTCGACTGTCTTATTTTTCTTCCCTTGATCTGTAAACTCAATCGTCAATCTTTTTGTTTTGAAATGATACGGTGTAACCAATTCAAATAACTTGTAGACCAATAATTCTTTAAGGATATTGTCATTTTTATCACTCTGCTTTAAACAAGGCAATACTAACTTTAGCTTCTTTTGTCCTTCAAAGATGGTTTCTTTTGCTTTCTTTTTCTTTAAATCAACTTTAATGGGTGGATAGTAACAAGTTGAACGTCTAAAATTTCCACGCGCACGAATACCTATTTCCATTTCTTTCCACTCCCCAGCTGTTTTGAACATCAAGGGGGTATCGAAATAAATCGTATCGTTATTACTTTTTCGAATCATTTTTGGCGAAAAAGCAATTTTTGTTTCTAAGATATCTTTAGTGGAAAAAAGAGCATTCTCTGTTTCCTGTGCAAACATTATAGAGGCACAAAAGAATAGGATTGTGAATTGTTTCATATATTGCAATATATATAGTTAATAATATCTATAAAGGTAAAAATAATATCCAAAGTGAATCAGTATTTCTCAATAATCAACCAACGTACACTCTACACTATAATCATCTCAATCATTGTTCCTTACGTCTGTTACAATTTTGAAATCACCTATAACATTGACTTAACTTTAATTAGTATTGCCATCATTTTTCCCTTAGTATTTGCTATTCGTGGTGCCTTTAGAAGAAGAGAAAAAGCCCTTGAACATCTTAGCAAAGTAAAAAGTGCATTAATCGGGATTCGTTATACTTTTCTGGGAAGTGCTAAAATGTCACAAGAAGAAAAAGAAGAAGGAATCCAATTAAGCAAAAAAATCGCTGATCGTTTAATTGATCACCTAGATGGAACTGACATAAAACAAAACAAGCTCAATGAAGCTTTTAGCCAAATAATTGATTTTATGGAAGCTCACCCAGAAACTATTTCAAACAGCACAAAAGGTAAAGTCTTTGGATTTTTACAAAAAGCACAGGAAGGCGCTGCCAATTGTATGGCAATTCACACTCATAGAACTCCGATTAGTCTAAAAGCCTATTGTAAGGTCTTTATTTACATCTTCCCCATGATCTACACCCCAACAATCATCAATAAAATTGGATTAGAAAACCCAGAGTGGTTAACTTATTTTGTTGTTTTACTAAGTGAATTTATCTTAATTTCTTTGTACAACATACAAGACGATATGGAATATCCTTTTGATCGCCATGGATTAGATGACATTAAATTAGAAGAATTTAGGGTCTAAAAAATCATATCCCTAAAGACAAAAATTACCAAAAGTATTGTTCCTATAAAGAAACATGCACAGCCGGTAAACAAGCAACCGCTAAAAGCTTCTTTCCCACGAATCATCTCTTCTCTCATATCTAAGGGGTAAATAAATTTGTATACAACACTTTTATTGTCTCCCAAGAGCGAAGAACCATACCGCCCACTGCAATGGAGATGATAAAGAAACGAATGTATTGACGTTTTGAATAAGCCATGAATCAATTTAAAAAAAACCTCTATAACTAAAGCTATAGAGGTTTTAAGTGCGGGTGAAGGGACTCGAACCCCCACGCCGTGAAGCACTAGATCCTAAATCTAGCGTGTCTACCAATTTCACCACACCCGCGTGGTTTAGACGGGCACAAATATAGGTAAGTTTTTATAAATTTTATTTTTTAGTTCCATAAAAACATAAATCTTTGTGAAAATAAAACAACAGCAACGATAACATGGTAAAACTCACCGCATCAGAAAAAGAACAGTACCTTAACGAACTTATCGAATTTCTAAAAATTCCATCAATTAGTGCCGACTCTGCTTATGCAGATCAAGTCAATCAAGCCGCGCAGTGGGTGGCAGATGCATTGACAAAAGCTGGGGCAGAAGAGATTAAGATTGTTCCTACTGCGGGTTACCCTATCGTTTACGGAGAAAAAATGATCGACCCTAATCTCCCTACTATTCTTGTTTATGGACACTATGATGTACAACCACCAGATCCATTAGATTTATGGGATAGTCCTGCTTTTGAACCAGTAATAAAAACAACAGCCATTCACCCCGAAGGGGCTATTTTTGCACGTGGAGCCTGTGACGATAAAGGGCAAATGTACATGCACATTAAAGCCTTTGAATGGATGATGCAAAACGATGAATTGACCTGTAATGTCAAATTTATGATTGAAGGGGAAGAAGAAGTAGGTAGCGATAACCTAGAAGCTTTTGTACGGGAACATAAAGAACAATTAAAATGCGATGTCATTTTAATTTCTGATACAGGCATGATTAGCAACAGTCAACCTTCTATTACCACAGGATTAAGAGGATTAAGTTATATGGAAGTAAAGGTTACAGGACCTAACCGTGACTTACACTCTGGACTATATGGTGGTGCGGTTGCGAATCCCATCAATATTTTAACACAAATGATCGCACAATTACAAGACGATCAAAACAAAATCACCATCCCTGGTTTCTATGACAAAGTCGTTACCGTAAATGAAGAGGAACGCATGGAAATGGCCAAAGCCCCTTTTGACCTAAAAGAATATATCGCTTCAATTGATTTAGCCGATATCCACGGAGAAGAAGGCTACACTACCAGTGAAAGACAGTCCATTCGCCCTACCCTTGATGTCAATGGTGTCTGGGGGGGATACACCGGTGAGGGGGCTAAAACAGTCATCCCTAGCGCTGCTCATGCAAAAATCTCCATGCGCTTAGTCCCAAATCAAGACTGGGAGGAGATAGGCCAATTATTTGAACATCATTTTCGCGCTATCGCGCCAAAAAGTGTAAAAGTAGAGGTAATCACCCACCACGGTGGTGAACCTTATGTAACCCCTATCGACAATATAGGCTATCAAGCTGCTCATAAGGCTTATGCTTCAACCTTTGGGGTCGAACCTTTCCCGCAAAGAGATGGTGGGAGCATTCCTATTGTTCCCTTGTTTGAAAAAATATTAGGTGTAAAAAGTGTTTTAATGGGCTTTGGACTCGATTCAGATGCGATTCATTCTCCTAATGAGCACTTTGGTTTATTTAACTTTTACAAAGGCATTGAAACCATCCCGCTATTCTACAGCAACTTTACCGCCTTGTCAAAATAGGACTATTCTAGGTTTAACAGAAATAGATCTGAAGCGATCCCATCAACTAAAAATTTTGCCTTTTGGGTTACCTTAACGGTATCCCCATCCCAAAAAAGATGCTGATAGGTTAAGTGCTTTTCGACTTGCTGCTCGAATAATTGGGCGAATTTCTCTCCAAATTTGATCTTAATATCCTGAAGAGCAACCCCTTTTTCAGTACGTAAACCCGTCATAACAAACTCATTGTATTGATCGATTGTAGACAATTCTTCTCTTTCGATCAAAGGTTGTTTTGCTTCAATCCCATCGATGTATTTTTTATTATTGGCAACGTTCCAACTGCGTTGATTGGCATAAAAACTGTGCGCCGATGGACCAATCCCTAAATAGGGCTTTCCCTTCCAATAGGCAGAATTGTTCACAGAATGATAATGAGGCAAGCCAAAGTTAGACAGCTCATAGTGATCAAAACCAGCTTCTGTTAAACAGCTTACTAAGCGGTCAAACTGCTGCGCAACAAGCTCTTCTGGTAAAAGTTCAACTTGATTTTTTTCTACCTGAAAAGCTAAGGCTGTTTTATCTTCCACAGTTAGTGCGTAACTAGAGATGTGTGGAGGAGAGAAAGAAAGAGCAATGTCTATGTTTTTTTGCCAGGCCTCTAGACTACTTCCCGGCATCCCATAAATTAAATCAAGGGAGAAATTATCAAAATGCTTTTTTACTGCTTCAAGAACAACATATGCTTCTTGCGCATTGTGAGCGCGATTCATTTGTTTGAGTTCCTCTTCAAAAAAAGATTGAATCCCTACACTTAGTCGATTGACCCCTTTGGCTTTAATAGCCTCAAAATAGCCTTCTACATAATCATCTGGATTCATTTCTAAAGTGATTTCAATAGTCGGGGAAAAGCGAAAGACTTTTGCTGCCGCATCAATCAATTGAGCGATTTCTTCTGGCTGAAGTAAAGAAGGGGTTCCTCCCCCAAAATAAATACTGTCTAGAGGAGCATCAGCTAATTCGCTTTGACGCAAAGCCAATTCTTCTATCATCGCTTTTAACATCGATGCTCGATATTTTAACGAAGTAGAAAAATGAAAGTTGCAATAATGACAGGCTTGCTTACAAAAGGGAATATGGAAGTATATCGCTGCCATTTTATTTTACCTTCCCTGGGTTTTGAGAAACAAAGGCTTTCCAGCCGGTATACTTTTTTTGATCTCCACCTTTAGCTGCATTAAAAAAATGACAGACTGCTGCGGCAAGACCATCTGTTGAATCTAAATTTTTAGGGAGTTCTTTAAAGCGCAGTAAGCTTTGTAACATTTTTGCCACCTGTTCCTTACTCGCGTTACCATTTCCTGTAATGGCCATTTTAATTTTTTTAGGGGAATATTCTGTTATGGGAATATCTCTTGAAAGTCCTGCCGCCATAGCAACCCCTTGTGCCCTACCCAACTTTAACATCGACTGCACATTTTTACCAAAAAAGGGCGCTTCGATGGCAATCTCGTCTGGATGAAATGTTTCGATTAATTCGATGGTGCGATCATAAATCAATTTTAACTTGACATAATGGTCGCTGTATTTAGACAGTTGCAACTCGTTAAGCTGAAGAAAATGCATTTGATTTTTCTCAACTTTAATTAGACCAAATCCCATGATAGTGGTTCCAGGATCGATCCCGAGTATGATGCGTTCTGCCATCTTACAGAACTGAGGCAGTAATGCGAATAGGTAATTTAATTTCTGTATCTACGGCCACCTTAACATTTGTTTTTGTCGCAGGAATCGCGCTAGGTAAACCGTCAAAGGCTGTTTCTATAACGGCAGAAAGTTCTGGAAGAGCATCTAAGACTGTTGAACCATTGTCAATCTCTTTTAAAGAGATAACACCGTCTTTATCGATTGCAATGATAAGCACAATTTCTTCGTCTAAGATTTGATTTGCAATCAGTGTTTCTTCATTCAAAGCATCGAAAACTGCAGAGGAAATGGTATTCTTAAAACATAAAAAGCGATCTTTTTCAGGGGCATCTTGACAACTTTCAAAGCCAGGTAATTGATCTTTTTCTGACCATTCTGAAGCTTGCTTGATTTGTTTAGGTGTGTGGGTTGTGGTAGAAAAGTACTCGCAGCTAATAAATAGACTTGCAATTAAAAAAAGGGAAAGGGGTGCAAAAATTGATTTCATCAGAATTGGTGTTAAGTTTGTTTAAAGTAACAATGCTTAAAATTACGATTTTTTTTACTTTCCATTAAAATTAAACATTTGCTAATACTTCGATATGACATTATTTTTTGAAATCGCTGGTCTTTTTTTTGCCCTACTAGGGATCGCTGGGAGTTTTTTACCTGTTCTGCCAGGGCCATTAACAGGCTGGTTGGGACTTTTTTTATTACATCAAAGTGATCGAATATCAGAAAACAACACTTTCTTAATTACAACTTTTTGTGTTGCACTGGGTGTATTCTTATTAGACTACATCATTCCAGCCATAGGAACAAAAAAATTTGGAGGATCAAAAAAAGGAGTCATGGGATCTACTATTGGCCTTGTGATTGGGTTAATCCTTATGGGACCTATAGGAATTATTTTAGGTTCTTTTATTGGCGCTTTTTCTGGAGAGCTTCTCAATAAAACATCTAAACGTCAAGCCCTAAAAGCGGCTTTTGGTTCTTTAATTGGATTTTTAACTGGCGTATTTTTAAAATTTTCGGTTTCCTTGATCTTCTTCTTTTACTTTTTGAAAATCTATTCTTCGGCGATCTTTTAAAAAAAAGAAGCTTTCTTTTCATTACCTTCAATCAAACCACAACACTATATTTATTTATGAAATTGTAATGGGTTTAGAATTCATAAACAGATTTTATATAGTAGATGAAAGCTTAAAATTCGTTAAATCTTTAATTAACACCTTTTAAGATGTAAAAGGTGGTTGGTCTTGATGGTAAAAGTGGTTATACCATGTAATAAGTGGTTATTTTAACGAAATCATATATTCTTAGGGATTATAAACAGAAAATCTTATTTTTGTCACATGAAATTAGCACTCATAAGTATCGTCTTGTTAGGTTTAGCATTCGCTGGTATAGCGATTAAAATCATTGTAATAAAAGACGGGAAATTTGCAGGTACATGCGCCAGTCAAAGCCCCTTTTTAAACAAAGAAGGTGAAGCTTGTGGTTTCTGCGGAAAACTTCCCGAAGAACAAGAGTGTAAAAACCCTGATTTACAACAATCTTAATATTTTAAGGCTACAATTTTTTGAGTATCTTCGTTTCGATGGATACCAAAGAAATTGAGCAGGCTATTGAGTTAGCGAAAAAAAACAACCAAAAAGCTTTTGCTGTCTTATTCGATGCACACTGGGAGTATGTCTATGGGTATTTATTAAAACAATTACAAGACGATGCACTCGCAGAAGAGCTCGCATTAAAAACTCTTGCAAAGGCTTTTGATAAAATTGCCACTTTTAAAAAGGAATACACCTTTAAAACCTGGCTTATTAGCATTTCAAAAAACTTGCAAATTGATCATCATAGGAGCACTAATATCAAAGGAAAGTTAGCGCTTACTTCTATCGATAAAAAACACATCAAAAGCCTTTCTGACGACAACCCGTCTCCAGAAGATTTATTGATTATCAATCAAAATCTCAAAGCACTTATTGAAAAAATAAAAGTACTAAAACCCTTATATGCAAGGATTCTAAGACTGCGCTATTTTGAGGAACAGTCTTATAAAGAAATTGCTAAAAAAACAGCACTTCCTATCAATACCGTTAAAGTAACTCTCCTTAGAGCAAAAAAAGTTTTAGCCGAAAAATTAAGTGAACAATGATTGAATCATTAAAAAAGTTAGGTCCTGGATTATTATTCGCCGGAGCAGCAATTGGGGTTTCGCATCTAGTACAATCAACACGTGCAGGAGCAGATTTTGGGTGGGGACTTTTATGGGCTTTAGTTTTATCAAATCTATTTAAATACCCCTTTTTTCAATTTGGCTCGCGTTATGCTTTAGCTACCAATAAAAGCTTGTTAGATGGTTATGCTCATCTGGGAAAAACCTATTTATGGATTTACTTTTTTCTTAGTTTAGGGACGATGTTTACCATTCAGACTGCAGTGACTATAGTGACTGCCTCTCTAGCCTCCATTTTATTTGGCTTTACACCAGATTTAGTGGTCTGGACCGTTTTAATCACCATGATCTGCCTTCTTATTTTATGGAGAGGAAATTTTACTATTCTGGATAAAATTATCAAATGGATTATTGTCATTTTGACTTTTAGCACGGTGATTGCTGTTTTTTTGGCCGCAGGCCAAAATGAAAACAACATCTCCTTATCACAACACCTACCACAAGGATCCTCAATTCTATTTCTCGCTGCCTTTATGGGCTGGATGCCTGCCCCCTTAGATATTTCTATCTGGCAATCATTGTGGACAATAGAAAAAAATAAAGCCGATAAAATCAGTGTTAAAGAAGGACTTCTTGATTATAATATTGGCTATGTGATTACTGTCTTACTAGGAGTTTGCTTTATGGGTCTAGGCACATTTGTGATGTATGGTTCTGGAACAAGTTTTTCAAATTCTGGGGGTGTTTTCGCAAAACAATTGATTGATTTATATACGCTTACACTGGGAGATTCTGTTTATATCTTTATCGCCATTGCGGCCTTTACCGCTATGTTTAGCACAACTTTGACCACGCTTGATGCCTCTCCTAGAGCGATGGAAAAGACCAGTAGACACTTGTTTTCTAGGACAAATTATTTGAATTACAAGTTTTGGATAACGGTATTGGCACTTGGTACGATTGGTATTTTCAGCTTCCTTTTAAGTGAAATGGGAACCCTTGTAGAAATTGCCACCATTCTGTCTTTTATCACAGCCCCCTTTTATGCTTATCTCAATTTAAAATTAGTGAATAGTGACCATATGCCTGTGGAACATCGTCCAGGCAAAGGATTGATTTTATTGAGTATAATCGGATTGATTTTCTTGATCCTTTTTGCGATTAGCTTTCTATTTCTTGCCGTTTAGGTTGTATATTTGTACCCTAAGAATGTATTATGTCGACTGAAACTAAAACACAACCGATTACCAAAAAACCTAAATGGTTAAGGGTAAAACTTCCAACGGGAAAGAAATACACTGAATTACGTGGATTAGTTGATAAATACGACTTGCATACTATTTGCACCTCTGGAAGCTGCCCTAATATGGGCGAATGTTGGGGAGAGGGCACGGCAACTTTTATGATCTTAGGGAATGTTTGCACCCGTTCTTGTGGTTTTTGTGGTGTTAAAACAGGAAGACCAGATACAGTAGACTGGGAAGAACCCGAAAAAGTAGCCCGTTCGATCAAACTTATGCAAATCAAACATGCCGTGATCACCTCTGTAGATAGAGATGATTTAAAAGACGGCGGCTCGATTATATGGGGAGAAACCGTCAATGCAATTAGACGTATGAACCCTACCACTACACTAGAAACCCTCATTCCAGATTTTCAAGGAAACGAACGCAATCTAGACCGTATTATAGCGGTTCACCCTGAAGTCGTTTCGCACAATATTGAAACTGTAAGAAGACTGACCAGAGAGGTACGTATACAAGCAAAATACGACCAGAGTATGGCAGTGTTGAAATACCTCAAAGATCAAGGGATTAATCGAACTAAATCTGGGATCATGTTAGGTCTGGGCGAAAAAGAAGAAGAAGTGATTCAAACGCTTCACGATCTACGCGCTGCAGCAGTCGATGTGGTTACTATTGGACAATACCTTCAACCCAGTAAAAAACATCTAGGCGTAAAAGAATTTATTACGCCAGATCAATTTGGTAAATACGAAGCCATCGGGAAAGACCTAGGATTTAGACATGTAGAAAGTGGTGCACTTGTTCGCTCTTCCTACAAAGCGCACAAGCATATTCACTAATTTATCCCTAGCTTTTCTTCCACTAAGGCATTTAAAGCTTCATGTTGCCCATCTAGTATTTCCATTTTTATAGGTAAGTAAAAAAGTAAATCTGAATTAAACTTTTGGTACAAACGCATATAATCCTTCTGGGTAGTTAAAACCATACGCCCATTACTTTTTACTTTGATATTTTCGATATCTCTATCGCTAAAAATATGATGATCTCCATACTTTAAATGCTCATAGTTTAAGAATTTACTTTTCAAAAAATCTAATAGTTGTTTGGGATCGGCAATCCCCGTTACCACGACAAAAGAAATTTTTTCTAAGATGCCTAGTGACATCCTGCGTTCGTTATTAACAATATATTCAGCATAACGAATCTTAGAAAAAAACAAACTTTGATGACGTTTTAATTGTATGCGCTCTTTAAAGGCATTTTTCTGTACTTGAGTAATGTCTTTAGGACATTTAGTAACAATGATGGCATCTGCACGTGAAATGCCCTCAGATAGTTCTCTCAAGTTGCCGACTGGCAAAATATAATCTTTGGTAAAGGGTTTGTCAAAGCTGGTCAATAACAACATACAAGAAGGTTTGACCCATCTGTGTTGAAAACAATCATCCCATAGATAAACAGGCGGCTTGTCTAACAAGGGTAATTCGAGTAAGTTTTTCATCCCTATCCTTCTACTATTACTCACTCCAACCCTTATTTCTGGATACTGTTTTAAAAACATTAATGGCTCATCGCCCAGCTGATTAGCGGTTGATTCTACCTCCCCTATTTGAAATCCTTTTGAAGTACGACCATAGCCTCTACTTAAAACATTCACTGTAAATCTAGATTTAAAATGTGCAATAAAATAGTTAATAGCAACAGATTTACCTGTACCCCCTGTAGAGAGATTACCTATTCCTAAAACGGGAACATCGTACTTTCTCTCTTTAAAAATACCCAAAGAAAAAAATACGTTCCTAAGGCTTGTTAAGAACATATAAATGATCGCAAAAGGAAAGAGTAGGAACCTAAAAATATTCATTGTGATTATATGCTTATCTTCGTAAAGATACACTTAAGTAAAGAAATTTTTGACTACTAGAAAAAGAACTTAATGAAAATAGAACACATCATTCAAACCCTTGAAGAATGGACCCCTCTTAGCTATGCAGAGGATTTTGATAATGTTGGCCTTTTAGTAGGGGACAAAAACAGAATTTGCAGTGGGGCGCTCATCACCCACGATGTTACTGTCGCAGTAGTAGAAGAAGCCATTGCTTCAAATTGCAATCTGATCATTTGCTTTCATCCTATCATCTTTAAAGGTTTATCCTCAATTACTGGAAAAAACTATGTTGAGAAGACCGTACTTAAAGCCATTGAAAACAAGATTGCTATTTATGCACTACATACCGCTTTAGACAACCATAAAAAGGGCATAAGTTATCGTTTAGGGGAATTACTAGACCTCCAACAACAATATATTTTAATCCCTCAAAAGAACAGTCTCTTTCATCTTACCACTTATGTTCCTTTAAATGAAAAAGAAAATGTACTTGCAGCCTTACATGAAGCAGGCGCTGGAAGTATCGGCGAATATAGCCAATGCAGTTTTTCTATTCACGGGGAAGGAAAATTTTTACCCAACGAGGAAAGTACTCCAGCCATAGGAGATCAAAATATTTTGACTAAGCTAGAAGAAACTCAATTAAGTGTCATCGTTCCAAAACACACCAAAAACAAAGTGCTCAAAGCCTTGATTAACACCCACCCATATGAGACGGTTGCCTATGAACTGATTGCCATTGAAAATCAACATCCCGATGTTGGTCTAGGGAGTATCGGTCAACTTAAAAAACCCCTTCCATTAAATGACTTTTTAATGCATGTTAAACAAGCCCTTAGTGTTGCCTATATACGCCATAGTGAAACCCATCTCAAAGAAATTAAAACTGTCGCTGTTTTAGGAGGCTCTGGTAGTTTTTCTATCGATGCTGCCAAAGCCCAAGGAGCAGACGCTCTAATAACAGCCGACTTAAAATACCATGACTTTTTTAGAGGAGAAAACACGCTCTTGTTGGTTGATGCAGGACACTATGAAACAGAACAGTTCACAAAAAGGATAATCCTCGAGCATCTTACAAAAAAAATCCCTAATTTTGCCTTCACTTTATCAGAAGTGAATACCAACCCTGTTAAGTATTTCTAAATTATGGCCAAAAAAAAAGAAATCTCCGTAGAAGAAAAGCTAAGAGCGCTTTTTGATTTACAAATAATTGATTCTAGAATCGACGAAATCAGAAATGTTCGTGGAGAACTTCCCTTAGAAGTTGAAGACCTTGAAAGCGAAATTCAAGGCATGACTGTCAAATTAGAAAAACTCAACAGTGACCTGGCTGAGTTTGACACTTCTATCAAAGAATTTAAAAACGGTATCGAAGAGGCGAAAGAGTTAATCACTAAATACGCAGATAAACTCAATAATGTTCGTAACAACAGAGAGTACAATTCTATCGTAAAAGAAGAGGAATTTCAAAAACTCGAAATTGAATTAGCTGAAAAGAAGATTAAAGAACTAAAAGCTAAAACAGAACTCAAAAAAGAAACCATCGAGACGCTTAATGCGCAAATCGCAGATAAGCAAAAGCACCTTGATGCAAAGAAGAGTGAATTAGATGAGATCATGAAAGAGACTGAAAAAGAAGAAACTCTTTTAATGGAGCAATCAGGAAAATTCGAAGCTAAAATAGAAGAGCGCTTGATCAAAGCATATAAAAGGATTCGTTCAAATGTAAAGAATGGATTAGCAGTTGTAGCGGTAGAACGTGGCGCTTCTGGAGGATCTTTCTTCACCATTCCACCTCAAGTGCAAATGGAAATTGCTTCTCGTCAAAAAATCATTACTGATGAGTACAGTGGACGTATCTTAGTAGACGCAGAATTAGCAGAAGAAGAAAAAACTAAAATCACTAAAATGATCGAAACTTTATAAGCTTCTTTCTATCCCAATATAGGCGCGTTTTACGCGCCTTTTTTTTGCCCTAAATCTTATAAAAAAAGTAGCATTAAATTAGTGAGAGGCATCTCCTGCCCCACTTGGGATTCGAATGTTCTCAACGATTTTTTGCACCTCTTCTGGTACTGGCGCAGTAAAGCTGTTAACGATCAAAGCCACCACAAAGTTGATGAGCATTGCAACACTCCCAAAACCCTCTGGAGAGATCCCAAACCACCATTGTGCTTTAAGACCGGCAATAGCTGCCTTGCCCCCGTCAAAAACACCAAACTTAAACTTGAGCATATAAAACAGCATCAAACAAATCCCTACAATCATTCCTGTAATTGCACCTTCTTTATTCATCTTTTTATAAAAAATTCCCATGATGATCGCAGGAAAGATAGATGCTGCTGCTAGGCCAAAGGCCAAAGCCACAACCGAAGCGACAAAACCCGACCGTTTTAGCCTTGAAAATTGCAAAAAACCTGAAATGTAAGGTTGAAGACCTCTTTACTTTACCGCAAGATTAGCCCTATTATGAACGAACTTTAAAATGAGATGGAATCTTACACAACAGACTTCAATAAAAAACCTCACTAAAAAGTGAGGTTTTTTTTTGTGGTGGGCGCTGAGGGATTCGAACCCCCGACCCCCTCGGTGTAAACGAGGTGCTCTGAACCAACTGAGCTAAGCGCCCTTGCAGGTGCAAATATAATGGACTTTTTTTGAATACAAAGCCTTCAATGGAAATTTAAGCGAAAAATCAACTTGATTGAAAATTGAAAATAAAATTATTATTGTCCATTGATTAATAGTGCAATTATTTAAAATAATGTTAAATTTATTATTTTAACTATATATATATAAAATATGAAAAACAAACTAACATTTTACTTGACATCATTAATGCTGATGGTGTTAAATTTGAGTTTAGGGCAGTTATCAATTTCTGGTACAGTCACTGATGATGAGGGAGTCCCTCTTCCTGGAGCAACAGTAATTATAGAAAACAGTTCTAACGGAGTTTCAACAGATTTTGACGGTATATATACTATAACAGCTAACACAGGTGATGTTTTAGTTTTTAGCTATGTTGGATATGCAGATCAATTTATCACAGTTGGAAATGAAGACCAAATCGATGTTTTACTTAGTTCAGATGGAGCTCTAGACGAAGTGATCGTAACTTCTTTTGGTATTACAACACGAGAATCATTTACAGGTTCTGCAGATGTTGTTTCTGCGCAAGACATCGAGTTGAGGTCTGTGACTTCTCCCATTGCTGCACTCGAAGGTTCAACTTCTGGAATTCAAACAATTGCAGCATCAGGTCAGCCGGGGTCTTCTCCTGGTATTGTTATACGTGGTGTAGGTTCCTTGAATGGATCCACTCGACCGTTATACATACTTGACGGAATTCAATTTGAAGGAGATTTAGCAAGTTTAAACCAAGATGACATTAAATCTATTACAGTTTTAAAGGATGCTGCTTCAACTGCTTTATATGGTTCGAGAGCTGCAAATGGTGTTGTAATGATTACTACAAAACAAGGGTTTAAAGATACCCCTATGAAAGTTAGTGTATCTGTGCAATCTGGGGTAATCAACAATGCATTTGACCAGTATAGCGCTGCAAATCCAAAACAATATTATGAACTTTTCTGGGAGGCATACAAAAACACCTTAAGTGGTACCCCTGCTGAAACGGCAACAGAAGCATCTGCTACTATTTTTAATCGCCTTGGATATAATCCTTTTGATGTTGCAAATGACCAAATTGTTGATACAAATGGTAGAATTAATCCAAACGCAAATATTATTTATCAGGGGTTAGATTGGTTTGATGCTTTGGAGAGACAAGGTATCCGCAACAACTACAGTGTCAATGTTACATCAGGAACAGAAAAAAGTCAAATTTTCTTTTCAGCTTCATACTTAGACGAAAAGGGTTACGTAATTGAAAGTGATTACAACAGATTAACCACTCGACTTAATGCTACACTAACACCAAAATCATGGTTAACATTAGGAGCTAATGTAAACTTAACCCTAGCTGAAACTAATGGCCCAACTGGAGCTGGTTCTGGAAGTATTGTTAATCCTTTTGGTTTTGCAAAAAACATAGGATCTATCTACCCTATTGCTTTAGTAAATGCAGAAGGAAGTTCAATTAGAGATGCTGCTGGAAACTTAATCTATGACGACGGTGAAGGGAATCCAGCGTTTGGAATTCAGGCTAGACCTTATAGCTTAGGAAGAAATGCACTTGCAGAAGCTATCTATAATGACGAATTAGACAGGAACAACAACGTCGGGGCACGTCTATTTGCAGAATTTACCATTATGCCTGATTTAAATCTGAAATTAACTTATGGTCAAGATATTCAAGACGGTATTAATAAAAGTTATGAAAATGAAAGAATAGGTGATGGTGCACCTACAGGTAGATACGGAGAAAGAAGATTTCGTAGAGTTGTTGAAAACTTTAGTCAAGTCTTAAACTATACAAAGTCATTCAACGATGTACACAACTTTGACATCACGCTAGGACATGAAAGTTTTGATAGAAACTACTCTCAAAACAATGGATTGGCAAATACCCAAACTGCTACAGGTATTTATGAGTTTGCTAACTTTTCTGTAGTGTCTTCTCTAGGAGGATATACTTCAGATAAAAGAACTGAAGGGTATTTCGGGAGACTTAACTACAACTTTAACGAAAAGTATTTCATCAGTGCATCTGCACGTCGCGATGGATCCTCTGTATTTGATGAAGATGTAAGATGGGGTGATTTTTATTCTGTTGGAGCTTCTTGGCTGATCCATAAAGAAGCCTTTATGGATTCTGTTTCTTTTGTAGACAATTTAAAACTAAGAGCGTCTTATGGTGAAGTTGGAAATGATAATCTAGGAAACTTCTATGTTTCTAAACCATTATATGCTGTTTACTCTAATGCAGGTGCACCTGCATTGTACTGGGATACACTTGGAAATAACGCCCTTACATGGGAAAATATTGTAAGTTGGGATGCTGCCGTTGAATTCAGTATGTTTAATCGTTTTCTAGACGGTACTATAGAATATTATGAAAAAGTGTCTAATGACCTTTTATATAATTTACCTATTGCACCTTCTAATGGTTTAGTTGAAAAACCTGATAACGTTGGAGCTTTAACTAACTCTGGGTTTGAATTTAGTTTGACTGGGCATATGATCGATACTGTCGATTTCTCATGGGACTTAACACTTCAAGGTTCTACACTCAAAAATGAAATCACAGAACTTCCGACACCTTTTACCAGCGGAAGTAAAAGATGGGATGTAGGTAAGTCTATTTTTGATTATTATATTTTTCATTCTGCAGGGGTTGATCCAGCAAATGGTGATGCACTCTACTATATGTTTGAGGATAACGATGATGGTACTGCACGTATCCCAGTATTAAACTCTGATGGATCTCAACAAACAACAAATGACTATCAAGAAGCAGGTCGTGCTTACACAGGTACAAGTTCAGTACCTGATTTTATTGGTTCGGTTCAAAATAGTCTTACATACAAAGATTTAAGTCTAAATGTAATGATTACTTTTTCTCAAGGTGGAGAAATTCTTGATAATGGATACTCTGCAATGATGCATCCAGGTACATATGGTAGATCAATACACACCGATCAATTAAAAGCATGGAGAACTCCTGGTCAAGACACTGAATTCCCAAGACTTGAGAGTGGTAATCCCAATCAAACTGTAAGTCAATCGTCTAGATTTTTGACTGATGCTTCTTTTGTAGCACTAAGAAACCTAAGTTTATCATATGATCTGACTGACGTTATTGCTAGAGAAGGACTTCAAGTAGATAGATTACGTGTATTTGCTTCAGGTGAAAATCTTTTTGTAAGCTCTGCTAGGCAAGGTCTAAACCCTCAATATAATTTAGGTGGTACTCCTAGCGGTAATGACTATAATCCAGGTAGAATATTCTCTGTTGGACTTAATTTAACATTTTAATAAACATGAAAAATAATTATAAAATTATGTTAAGAAAAATAAACTCAATGTTATTGTTAATAAGCATATTGACAGTAGCTGCATGTTCAAAAGAATTCTTGGACACGAAACCTACAGATTCTATTTCGTCTGCTGATGCACTCGCATCCGCATCGAACTTAAATCTTGTATTAAATGGACTTCACAGGCAAATGTATGCACAATCTCCGTTAACTGGAGGATCTTCATCAAGAGCGGGTGAACACTATTGGATCCCATTAGATGATGTTATAACTGGAGCATTAATCCATAGTGCAAGAGCAAATGGATGGATGAGATCTGTTTTACAATGGTTAGATCATACTGATGCTAATTCATTGACAGTAGATCAATTATGGTATCAAAGGTATCACTTTATTGCAAGTTCTAATGCCATCATAAACCAGGTAGAAGAACTTGGTTTAGCGATTAGTCCAGAAATAAGTAATGTGTTGGGACAAGCATATGCATACAGAGCATGGGCATACCATAAATTAATAACACATTATGCTAAGGGATATATTATAGGTAATCCTTCAACCGACCCAGGTGTGCCATTACTAACTTCTACTGAAGCTCCATACACAAGTGCACCTAGATCTACTGTAGAAGAGATTTATAATCAAATAGAGGCAGATATTAATCAAGCAATTTCCTTTTTTCAAAATGCTTCTCCACCAGATAATAAATCGCATTTATCAATTAATGCAGCTTATGGTATTAAATCTAGAGTTGCCCTTTCTAAGGGAGATTGGTCTACTGCTTCCTCTGCAGCTGCACTAGCTCGTGACGGATTTAACTTATTAAATGAATCGCAATGGCTTAGTGGATTTAATACTACTGATTTACCTGAAGTAATTTGGGGTGGTAGGGTAATTGATACCGAAACAACTTATTACAGATCTTACTTTTATTTGATTTGTCCAACCTTTAACGGAAGTCAAAATAGAGGTAATCCAAAGCTTGTGAATAAATTAATTTATGACCAAATTCCTGCGACAGATTTCAGAAGACATATGGCTCTTCCAGACGCACCGAACACAAACTCATCTGCTTCGAATGATACAGGTGGAAGTGCTGCATCTGACCCTAATTATGATAGTCAAGAAGAATTTACAGCTGCAAAAGCGGCAATCATTGCCCAGTATGGTATGACAAGTAGACACAATACGCATCCTTATATGCATGTGAAGTTTCTTCAGGCAAATCCAGGAACAATAGATCCAGATGATGTAATCTATATGCGTTCTTCTGAAATGTATCTAAATGAAATTGAAGCGAAAATTATGCTAAATGATTTAGGTGGAGCAAGAACTCTATTACAACAATTTGGTGAATCTCGCGATACAGCATATAACGCAGCTAGCCTTACTACAAAAGAGCAGTTGCTTGAACAATTAAAATTTCAACGTTATGTTGAATTATTTGGAGAAGGATTCAGTTATACTGACCACATCCGCTGGGATCAAGCGATTGACCTTACAGGTACTGGTGCTTCTCAAGTACTGTATCAAGACGGATTTACACAGGCTAAACCTTCTGTAAACGATGATTGGGTATGGAAAATCCCACAAGCTGAAATTGATGCTAATCCAAACATCAACGAAGCAGATCAGAATTAGATTTTCAACTAAGTGAAAATTGATTAAATTCAAAAGAGCCATAAGTCATCCTGACTTATGGCTCTTTTTTTTATGAAAAAGTAAAACCTATTAAAGACTATTTAATCTATTGATAAATTATAAAATAAAAAACTAGGAGAGAATTTCTGCAACAACAAATGTACTTCCTCCTACATAAATTAAATCCATTGATTTTGCCGATCGCTTAGCGGCTTGAAGGGCCTGTTCAGGGGTAGTAAAAATCCTTGTATTAAGCTTGTATTTTTCTGCGACTTCAATCACTTCACTCACTGCTAATGCACGCTCTATTGAGGGAGCACAAAAATAATACTGCGCGTTTATAGGAAGCATAGAAAAAATGGTGTCCAACTGTTTTCCCTTTACAAAACCTAAAACGAAATGTAATTCACTATCAGGTTTTTTCTTCTTTAACTGATAAACAACGGTTCTAAATCCTTCTGCATTATGACTGACATCAGCGACGATCTCTGGTTGCTGATCAATGATTTCCCATCGACCTCTTAAGCCGGTATTTTTTGTCACTTTGGCAAAGCCATCTAAGGCATTTTTAGGTAATTGATCTACTTCTAACAGCACTTTAAGTGCCTTGTAAGCAGTGCGTTTATTCTTCTTTTGATAGCTCCCCAAAAGATCTAGCGGAATCTCTGGGACTAGGGTTTCTTCTGCGAAATGTATAGGAGCATTCATTTCCTTCGCTTGTGCCTTAAAAACCGGAAGGGTTTCTGCTATAGTTTCGCCAATCACCACTGGAATATCTGTTTTAATGATCCCCGCTTTCTCATAAGCGATTTGCGCTAGAGAGCTGCCCAAAAATTCGGTGTGATCAAACCCTATATTGGTAATGACAGACAGCAGCGGTTGAATCACATTTGTGGCATCTAGTCGCCCGCCTAAACCTACTTCGATCACGGCATAGTCGACCTCTTGATGGGCAAAATAGGCAAAGGCCATCCCGACTGTGATCTCAAAAAAAGACAATTGTTCTGCTAAAAAATAAATCTTGTGTTGCTGCACAAAATCGATCACAAACTCTTGAGAAATCACTTGTCCATTCACGCGAATACGTTCTGAAAAATCCAAAAGATGTGGCGAAGTATAGAGTCCCACTTTATAGCCCATTTCTTGTAAAGCAGCAGCGATAATATGCGAGGTAGATCCTTTCCCATTTGTGCCAGCAACATGTACAGTAGGCAACTCTTTTTCTGGGTGATTTAAATAAGCGACAAAGGCTTCCATTTTGGCCAAGCCTGGTTTATAGGCTACCGCACCTTGATTTTGGAAAACGGGAGTTTGAGAAAAGAGCCACTGGGTGACCTCGTCATAGGTTTGCACTATTCGCTTAATTTAAAGTTAATCACCACAAAACCGATTTGCGTATTAGGGGCATTCGTATCTGGAAACCATTTGTGTAAGAGAGCGGTTTTCTTTGCTGGGACTAATAAACACGGATGCACATTAGTAGATCCTTTGACCCCAGGCTCTGCAACAATGACCTGTCCTTGTTGATTTACCGTAATGCGCACGACCACAGTTCCCTCTTCGTTACACTCTTGGGTAACGGCTCCATTAGATTGTAAATTTCGACCGTTTAGACCATAGCCTTTTCCGTTGCCACCTAATCCCGCGGTATTGTAATAACTACTCGCATAGGGATTACCTTTTAGTTTTCCTTTATCCCCTGGCGTATTGTCGTCTCCCTCTCCTTTTTGTTGCGCTCCTTCTACCTTTTTAGCGTTCAATACATTTGACAGGATGTTTTTAGTAGCATCGGATACTTTAGGTTTTGGGGGAGCTGGCGGAGAAGGTTCGACTTTTGGTTGCTCTACTTTTTTCTTCGGTGGCGTTTTTTTAGGAGTATTTTTCTTGGGGGTCGTTTTGGGTTGTTTTTTAACTACAGGAATGGAGGCTTCTTTTTGTGTCAACACTTTCGCAGTACTCTTTTCTCCAGGAGGAGGAACTTGTTTTGGGGTGGATTGCTGCACTTGTTTTGGCTGACTCGCAACAGTTTTAGTGGGTTGAACTTTTCCACTCCCTTGATTTGATGTACCAAAATTAACTTCCATCCCATAGCTAATGGGTGGATCGAAATATTTTAAGCCCATCAAAGAAAAAAGCAATAGCAATAAAACCGCAATGATAGTGGTTAAAACTGCTGACTTCTTTTCGTGTGGTGTTTTCAAATATTTCATGCTATTGAGCATCTACCGCCAAAACAACTTTAATGGCATTTTGATTTGCAATGTTCATTACATAGACTACCTCGTCAATGGATACACTTTTTTGTGCCCTAAGCACAATCACTTTTTCGTCTTGAGCGCTTAGTGTTGCCATTAGTTCTGCCTGTATGGCCGTTTTAGCAGTTCGCTTTCCATCGATAAAAAAGCGATTGTTCTCGTTAATGGTTACCGCAACGGACTGTCTATTTTCTGTTTTCCCTTTTGCTTGAGGCAACTTTACTTCAATTGTATCTAATTGCTTTGCTAGAGTTGAGGCTATCATAAAAAAGATCAACAATAGAAAAACAACGTCTGTCATGGAAGACATGTTGAATTCTGGCGTAATTTTATTTCGACCGCGTAAATTCATTTATACAGCTGGTTCGTTTAATAAATCTAAAAAGGCAAAAGAAGTTGCCTCCATTTGATAGACCACTTTATTGGTCTTTACCACAAGGTGATTATAAGTGATATAACCTACAATTCCCACAATTAATCCAGCAACGGTTGTCGTCATAGCGGTATAAAGTCCGTCAGATAAAAGTTTCATATCGATGTTTCCACCTGCATTAGAGATTTCAAAGATGGATAAGATCATCCCTATTACTGTCCCTAAAAATCCAATCATAGGAGCTGCTCCTGCTATGGTTGCTAGTACGCTAACATTCTTCTCTAGCTTATAGACTTCTAATCGACCGGCATTTTCAATGGTGGTATTAATATCTTCTAATGGTCGACCAATTCTTGAAATTCCTTTTCCAATTAAACGCGCTACCGGAAGATCTTCCTTTAGACAAAGGGCTTGTGCAGCTTCGATTTTTCCTTGACCGACATAAAGCTTGATTTGCTCCATAAAATTCTTGTCAATCTTACTGGCTGCACGAATAGCAAACCAACGTTCAAAATAAATGTAAATAGCAATAATCAACAAGAGAAAAAGTAGGCCAATGATAATTTGCCCCCCTAAACCTCCATCGCGAATTAATGAAATTAACGAAAGGGTTTTTTCTGTCCTTATTGGACTTTCTTGAAACAATGATATATAGTTTATCCAGGTCATATGATTCTTTTTATAATGAACGCATGAAAACCGAATAAAGTATATACCCTAGGCGATATATCCGCGTAATAACATAAAGGTAATTGAACCTGCAAAGAAACCTAGGAAAGCTAACCATGAAATCTTTTTGAGGTACCAGAAAAAGTCAATTTTTTCCATTCCCATTGCCACTACTCCAGCAGCAGATCCTATGATTAACATACTTCCTCCTGTTCCAGCAGAAAAGGCGATAAAATGCCATAATGGATCATCTGTCACTTGAGAGAACATTCCCATTGATGCCGCAACTAGAGGTACATTATCGATGACTGCAGAACCAATTCCTAACAACATGATCACGATATCAGTATTTGGAATAGCGGTATTTAAGCCTTCGGCAAATTGGAACAACATTCCTAATGACTCTAAAGCTGCAACAGCTAATAAAATCCCTAAAAAGAAAAGGATACTGGGCAACTCAATCTTAGAAAGAGATTTATGTACTGGACTGTGGTGTGCTGCTTCGTCGTGATCATCATCGATCGAAGTAATATTAATTTTTGTCGCACTAAAGATTTCTGCAAAAGTTGCTACAATAGCTAAAGAGAACATCATCCCTACATAAGGTGGTAAATGCGTAATCGTTTTAAAAACTGGAACAAACACAATGGCAGAAAGTCCTAAATACAACATCGCTGCACCTTTAGGGTGAGTAGGTTCTTCTTCTTTTTCATTTTCTACTGCGGGTATATTCCCTTTAAATGCAGGTAATAAAGAGGCAATAAAGACGGGTACAATAACGCAAACAATAGAAGGAATCAATAAATAAGCAATTAATTTTCCTGTAGTTACTTTGTTCCCAATCCACAACATCGTTGTGGTTACATCTCCGATGGGTGACCATGCACCCCCTGCATTTGCTGCTACAATAATTAGACCGGCAAACCAGATACGAACATCTCGATCTGTAATTACTTTTTGTAGAATCGTGATCAACACAATTGTTGCAGTAAGGTTATCAATTATAGCAGAAAGTATAAAGGCTAAAACAGCAAATATCCACAATAATGATTTTTTAGATTTTGTTTTGATAAAGGATTTAATGGTCGCAAATCCATTGAAATAATCAATAATTTCAACAATTGTCATTGCCCCTAAAAGGAAGATGATAATCTCTGCTGTTTTCCCTAAATGGTGCAACAAAATTTCTTCAATATGAGAAGGAACCAATTGCTTTAAAGCTGTATCTACCTCAAAAACAGGTAAATGGGAAAGAGAAATAATCGCCCACAACAAAGCCATCATGGCTAGTGCGGGGATAAGTTTATCTACTTTAAGATTATGCTCTAGGGTAATAGCTAGATAACCTAGCACGAAAATCGAAATTAATAGTACTTCCATGTTTTGTTTTTCTTGTCCCCCTATCGGGACATCATTTAGAAAAACGAAAATAGACATTTCTTAAGAATATGACCTATACTAGGGGGAAAATATCTCCCCAGAAGCATGATCAAATTCAGCTCCAGTCACGCTTGCCAAACAATTGTTTAGGTTCAATTCTTTTAATACCCCTAAAAAACCAAAAATCATTGCCTCCTTATATTCGATAAGTTCTTTTGAAGGTAGGACTATTTCTGCTTTGGCTTTGGCCTTTATTAAGCTAATCAAAAAAGTATTGTAGCAGCCACCACCACTAAACAGCACAAGACCTTCGGAAGGGAGCTGTCTTGCAATTTGATCGGCAATATGATGACAAAAAGTATATAAAATATCGGCGAGATAAGAGTCTTTAAACTCTATTAGCAAAGGATTGATTTGCGATTTCACCCACTCAATGCCTAGAGACTTTGGAAAAGTAGATTGATAAAACTCTAACCGATTGAGTTTGTCCAATAATTTAAAAATCAATTGTCCGCTTTTAGCAAGATCCCCGTTGTTATCAAATGCTAATCCCAAAGGCTGAACTAATGCGTTCATCACGATATTAACGGGACAAATATCAAATGCGACAACTTGGTCGCTATTTAATAGAGTAATATTGGCAAAGCCTCCTAAATTAACACAAGCATTGTATTCGCTAAATAAATGCACTTCTCCTCCTGGTACTAAAGGTGCACCTTGGCCTCCTAGCGCAACATCAGCTACCCTAAAGTCACATATAACCTTATGACCAGTAATCTTTGCAAGCAAAGCCAAATTCCCTATCTGATAGGTAACACCACTCTCTGGTTGATGCTTAATCGTATGTCCATGAGAGCTTATAAATTCGGGAAGCTGAGTCTGTTCTGCTAGAAAATAGTCAATAATTTTAGCGAGATAAAGGGTGTACTCATGATCTAATGTAGCCAAATCTTTTTTGGACAAATCCACGCAATCTTTTAAACGTTCAAGCCATTCTTCTGGATAGGGAATTGTAGTAGCATTTAAAATGGAAAAATCCCATTCCCCATTGTATTTAAAGAGGATCATTGCCAGATCAATTCCATCAAGCGAAGTTCCCGACATTACCCCTAAAACAGTTTTTTCAAGCAAATCCACTTTTTGATACTATATTTTAATAAAAATATACTTAAAATTACATTTATGTCAAATGATATAAGCTGGAATTGAGAATTTTTAAAAAAACGATACATTTAACTCAAAAGTCTTAAAAATCACGAAATTTCACTTGATCTAAACTACTACACCCGCGCTTAAATATTAAATTTGATGCTCTTAAAAAAAACCTAGACAGTATGTTACCAGAAAAACAAGGGCTTTATTCGCCTGATTTTGAGCATGATAATTGTGGAGCAGGGTTTATCTGTAGCCTAGAAGGAAAGAAGACCAATGACATCATTGGGAAAGCGCTTGATATTCTTGTCAAATTAGAACATCGTGGGGCAGTTAGTTCTGACGGGAAAACAGGAGATGGTGCCGGAATCTTGATTGAAATACCACACAACTTTCTGGTAAAAAATGTGAATTTCGAACTTCCTGAACTACATCAATATGCCGTAGGGATGACCTTTTTACCGCAAAAAGACAACCAGCGCGCCTACTGCACCGAGGTTTTTGAAAATGCAATAAAAGCGCAAGGTCTTGCGATCTTAGGATGGAGAAAGGTTCCAGTAAACAAAAGTGTTACTGGAAGAATTGCTTCTCAAACAGAACCTTATATCGCGCAAGTATTTGTCGGTAAAGGCGATGATGCAATTAGCGACCACGAATTTAATGTAAAGCTTTTTATTGCCCGTAAAAAAGCAGAACACACCATTTATGAGTCAAAATTATCTGAAGCGAAATACTTCTACTTCCCTTCTCTTTCTACCCATACATTAATCTATAAAGGTTTACTTGTCCCAGAAGACATCGAACCTTATTATACCGATTTATCAGATCCATTAGTAGTAACACGTTTGGCATTAGTACACCAGCGTTTCTCTACTAACACCTTCCCTACTTGGGATTTGGCGCAGCCTTTTAGATATATGTGTCACAATGGGGAGATCAACACCTTTAGAGGGAACTACAGCCGTATGCAAGCGCGAGAAGAGCTCTTCAAAAGTGACTTGATTGGTGATGATATCAAAGAAATTCTTCCTGTTATCCTAAAAGGAAAATCTGACTCTTCTTCTATGGATATGGTGGTTGAACTACTTCTCGCAACCGGTCGTTCTTTACCGGAAGTTATGATGATGATGGTGCCAGAAGCATGGGAAAAGCACAACTCAATGGATCCTGCTAAAAAAGCATTCTATCAATACAATGCTTGTATTATGGAGCCATGGGATGGTCCTGCATCGATTCCTTTTACCGACGGAAAATACATTGGAGCTTTACTCGATAGAAATGGATTAAGACCATCGCGTTATACCGTAACAAAAGATGGTTATGTTGTGATGTCTTCAGAAGCTGGAGTCCTTGATATCGATCCTGCTAATGTAGTAAAACACGGTCGCCTTGAACCAGGACGTATGTTCCTTGTAAATATGGACGAAGGTCGCATAATTGAAGACCAAGAAATCAAATCTCAAGTAGTCAATGAACGTCCTTACCAAGAATGGTTAGACGAAAACTTGTTGCCACTAGCAAAAGTTCCTTATACAGGAAACCATTTAGAAGTAGAATCAGAAGATTACGAAACACGACTGCGTGTTTTTGGGTATACACAAGAAGATTTTAAAACCATCATATTACCCATGAGTCTTCAAGGGAAAGAAGCGATTGGTTCTATGGGAACAGATACGCCATTAGCGGTATTATCTGAACGGCCACAGTTACTCTACAACTACTTCAAACAATTATTTGCTCAGGTAACTAACCCACCATTAGATGGGATTAGAGAAGAGATCGTTACTGATACTTCTTTGAGCTTAGGAGGGGATTTAAATATTTTTGATATTACTTCGGCTCACGCCAAAAAGTTAAGCATTCAAAATCCTGTTATTTCAAACGAGGATTTAGACAAGATCAAACACATTGATCACCCCGAATTTAAAGCTATCGCTATCCCTACTCTTTATGAGGTACACAAAGGGATGAATGGTCTTGAAGCCGCACTTGACCAAATGGTTAAAAGCATTGAAAAAGAAGTGGACAAGGGGGCGAACATCGTAATCTTATCAGATAGAGGGGTGTCAAATTTCTTTGCGCCTATCCCTATGCTTTTGGCTTGTGCGCACACGCACAATGCCTTAAAAAGATTAAAGAAGCGTTCTAACTTTGGGATCGTTATCGAATCTGCAGAACCACGTGAACCACACCATTTCTCTTGTCTCTTTGGTTATGGAGCAAGTGCGATTAACCCATATATGGTGAACGAGATTATCGAGCAACAAGCCGAGAGTGGTGAACTAAAAGGAATCGACGCACCAACTGCTATCGAGAATTTCAACAAGGCTATCGCTAAAGGGATTGTTAAGGTGATGAATAAAATTGGGATCTCAACTTTACACTCTTACCGCGGTGCACAAATCTTTGAAGCACTAGGGTTAAGTGAAAAATTAGTCGATCAATTCTTTTGTGATACTGCAACAAGAATTGAAGGAGTAGGATTATATGAGATCGAACGTGAAATTTCACGTCGTTACAACAAAGCATTTACAAAAGAAGGTCTAGCTGGTCTAAATCTAGAAATCGGAGGAGAATACCGCTGGAGAAGAGATGGAGAAGCCCATATGCTCAACCCAACTACTATTGCTAAACTGCAACAAGCCGTAAAGCAAAACAAATGGGAAAGCTATGAGGTTTACTCAAATATGATCAACGAGCAGTCAGAAAAACTCATGACCATTCGTGGCTTATTTGAATTCTCAAGCTTCGATCCTATTCCCCTTGATGAAGTAGAACCATGGACAGAAATTGTCAAGCGTTTTAAAACGGGAGCCATGTCATTAGGGTCGATCTCTGCAGAAGCGCACGAGAACTTGGCCATCGCCATGAACCGTATCGGTGGAAAGAGCAACTCTGGAGAAGGTGGTGAAGATCCACAACGTTTCCAGCCAGACAACAATGGTAACTGGCGTAACTCTGCTATCAAGCAAGTTGCTTCTGGACGCTTTGGGGTGTCGAGTCACTACCTTTCTTCGGCTAAAGAAATACAAATTAAAATGGCACAAGGTGCCAAACCTGGAGAAGGAGGACAACTTCCTGGACCAAAGGTTAATCCTTATATCGCCTCAGTTAGAAATTCAACTCCTTATGTAGGATTGATTTCTCCTCCACCTCACCACGATATTTATTCTATCGAGGATTTAGCACAGCTTATTTATGACTTGAAAAACGCCAATCGCGAAGCTCGAGTTAATGTAAAGTTAGTGTCAGAGGTAGGAGTAGGAACTATTGCTGCTGGTGTGGCTAAAGCCAAAGCAGATGTTGTACTAATTTCTGGATTTGACGGTGGTACAGGAGCATCTCCGCTTACTTCATTGAAGCACGCAGGATTACCTTGGGAATTAGGAATTGCCGAAGCACAACAAACCTTAGTCATGAATGACTTACGTAACCGTATCGTCCTAGAATGTGATGGACAAATGAAAACGGGACGTGATGTTGCCATTGCTTGTTTATTAGGAGCAGAAGAATTTGGATTCTCTACTGCACCCCTAGTTGCTTCAGGATGTATTATGATGCGTGCTTGTCACCTGAACACCTGCCCGGTAGGGATCGCAACACAAGATCCAGAATTGCGCAAGAACTTTAAAGGAAAGCCAGAACACGTCATTAACTTTATGTATTTCGTGGCAGAAGAACTGCGTAAGATCATGGCAAGCTTAGGCTTTAGAACCGTTGAAGAAATGGTTGGTCAATCGCAGAAAATCAATATGAAGAAAGCGGTCAATCACTTTAAAGCTCAGGGTATCGACGTTTCTAAAATTCTATACAAACCAGAAGTTGGCCCTAAAGTAAAATTACACAACACCCAAAAACAAGATCACGGTCTTGAAAACGTACTTGATTTTGATATTGTTAAAGCAGCTCACCCAGCGATCTACCGCAAAGAAGAGCAACACCTAGAATTCAACATCAAGAACACTGATCGTACTGTTGGTGCTATTCTATCAAATGAGATTTCAAAAATTCACGGGGCAAATGGTCTTCCAGAAGACACCCTAAGTTTGAAATTCACTGGAACGGCAGGACAAAGTTTTGGAGCATTTGCCGCTAAAGGACTTTACATGAAGGTCTCCGGGACTTGTAACGATTACTTTGGAAAAGGTTTATCTGGAGGGAAATTAATCGCAGAAGTACCTAAAACAGCTACCTTCAAAGCAGACGAAAACATCATTGTGGGGAATGTTGCCCTCTATGGTGCGGTAACTGGAGAAGCTTACATCAACGGGATTGCTGGAGAGCGCTTCTGTGTAAGAAACTCTGGAGCAACTGCAGTAGTTGAAGGAATCGGAGATCACGGTTGCGAATACATGACCGGTGGTATCGCAGTAATTTTAGGAGAAACTGGACGTAACTTTGCCGCTGGTATGAGTGGAGGTATTGCTTATCTCTTTAGCCCAGATGGCACTTTTGACGAAAAGAAATTCAACCTTGAAATGATTGAATTAGAAGACCTGACTGATCAAGATCGCGACACTGTCCACGGACTTTTAAATAATCACAAAGATTATACATCAAGTAGTAAAGCTACTTCAATATTAAAAGACTGGCCAGATAGTTCAAAGAACTTTATCAAGGTAATGCCAACAGATTATAAGAAAGCATTAGCTATGCTTGCTGCTCAAAAAGAACAAGAACAAAACGCTTAATCTCATGGGAAAATTAAGAGGATTTATGGAGTATGATCGCATCAAAGAAGAAGCGATTGACCCAAAAAAACGTATCGAAAATTACAAGGAATTCACCCTTGCGCCTAAAACAGAACAATTACAAGAACAAGGTGGACGTTGCATGGACTGTGGAGTTCCTTTTTGTCACAGTGGTTGTCCGTTAGGAAATTTAATTCCAGACTTTAATGATGCGGTATATAAGAACGAATGGGAGAAGGCATTAAACATCCTTCATTCTACCAATAACTTCCCAGAATTCACAGGACGTTTGTGTCCTGCACCATGCGAAGAAGCTTGTGTATTGGGAATTGTCAACCCTCCTGTTTCGATTGAATTAATCGAAAAGTATATCGTTGAACGCGGTTTTTCTGAAGGCTGGATAAAAGCTCAACCCCCCGTGCAGCGCACCGGGAAATCTGTAGCAGTTGTAGGTTCTGGTCCTGCTGGACTAGCGGCAGCACAACAATTGAACCGTGCAGGTCACAAAGTGACGGTTTATGAAAGAGACAATAAAATCGGTGGATTGTTACGCTATGGCATTCCAGACTTTAAAATGGAAAAGGACGTCATCGATCGGCGATTAGTCATTCTTGAAGCAGAGGGTATCGAATTTGTGATTAACACAGAAATTGGGAAAGACATACAAGCAAGCCAATTAGAAGAGGACTTTGACGCTGTTGTACTTTGTATGGGGGCTTCCGTTAGAAGACAACTCCCTATTCCTGGAGCAGATCTAAATGGCTTAGTTCAAGCCATGGATTTCTTACCGTACAACAACAAAGCAGTTGATGGGCAACACGAGAGAGCGGAAAAGTATTTAGCAACAGACAAGAATGTTATTGTTATCGGAGGTGGAGATACAGGATCTGACTGTATTGGGACCTCAAATCGTCATGGTGCAAAAAGTGTTACGAACTTTGAAATCATGCCTAAACCTGCGGATAGCAGGACAGATGAAAACCCTTGGCCATATTGGCCATTCAAACTCAAAACTTCTTCTTCTCACGAAGAGGGAAGTCACCGTGAGTGGTCGATCCTAACCAAAGAATTTATCGGAGACGGGGATGGAAATCTCAAGGCGCTAAAAACAGTAGAGGTACAATGGAAAAAAATTCCAGGTGAGCGTCCACAACTGATCGAAAGAGAAGGAAGTGAAAAAGAATGGCCGTGTGAATTAGCACTTTTAGCCCTTGGATTTACAGGACCAGAATTAACTGTACCAGAACAATTTGGCCTCACCTATGATGCCCGTGGCAACGTAAAAGGAGAAAACAATTATCAAACAGTAAAGCCTAATATCTTTACTGCTGGGGATGTTAGAAGAGGACAGTCTTTAATCGTTTGGGCGATTTCTGAAGGCCGCGAAGCTGCGCATCAAATCGATAAGCACTTGATGGGTCACTCTACTTTACCACAGAAGAATACCGCAGGAGACTTAGTCACTGTATAGAGGAAAAACCATCCTTGAATTAAACTCCCCCTCTTTTTAAGAGGGGGTTTTTTTTGCTTTTTTTACCACTTATTACCTAAAACCCACCATTTATTTATTGACATAATGAAAGTGATATCAATATAATCAATTATTATTTACTTGCTAAAAAACACAACATTATGCAATTACTTAACAACATTTCTCGATACTTATTAGGTATTCTTCTACTTGTTTTAGGCGCTAATGGCTTTCTACAGTTTCTTCCCTATCCGCGTCTTGAACCAGACGCAGGCGCTTTTATGGCAGCCATCGCAAGCACTGGAATGATTTTCCTGCTGTTAGGCCTTATTGAAATTGTAAGTGGAATTTTACTTTTAAGTAAAAAGCTGTAACGCTTGCTTTACTTATGGTCTTACCCATCTTAGTAAATGCCGTTATTTTTCATCTGAGTTTAGATCTAAGAGGCATCTTATTAGCAGCCATATGTTTTGTCTTAACCCTGATCCTAATATTTCAGCACAAAAAAACCTATAAAGCACTTTACCAATAGTTAATCTTCTGGATTAAGAGCACGATCAATTAGATCAGCGACATTAATGCGTGCGCCTTTTGGGATGGTATCTGTTACCGTAAATATCAACAAGTCTTTTCCTGGGGATTTAAGGTAAATCTTTTGCCCTATGGGCAAATCAACTCCGCTTTTTGAATAAGGAATCAGATTGGGATTCATGATGCCTGGAATTTTTAAAGGCAGAGATTGCACTGTGGTATTCACCAAATAAAATCCACGTTGCGGAGTTGGCGGTCCCACTTTCTTTTTCCCTGGTTTTCCCTTAAAAATAATGTACTCTACTTTTAAGGGAGCTAGGAATCTGTTTTCAAACTGTAAATACATATCTTCTTCGATCGCTAAAGTAGCGTTAGCACCTTTGGCTAAGCCAAAACCCTTCTGCAAAGAGTCATTTTTCTCTAATCGAGCCGATACGCCCAAATCAAATTTACTCTTGTTCCATATTTTCACCACATAACCTTTAAAGTTGGGGTAATCTAATTGAACTACTTGTTTAGGCGACAAGAAAAGTATGGATCTTTCTTGGGCTTGCTTTTGTGCAAAACCAAAGAAGGCACAAAAAAAGAGAAGGATACTTAATTGTTTCATAACCTAAAAATACAACCTATCTTTGAATTTCATGAAGGAGATCAAAAAAGTAGCCGTTATTGGCGGTGGCGCCGCAGGATTTTTTGCCGCCTTATCGGTAGCCGAACATCACCATTCTGCGCAGATTACACTGTATGAAAAAAGCAGTAAAGTCCTTTCAAAAGTAAAGGTCTCTGGAGGTGGACGTTGCAATGTCACCCACGACTGCACCGATATCCCCACTCTAATACAGGCCTATCCCCGGGGTAGAAAACAACTCAAGTCGATCTTTCACAGCTTCCAACCCAAAAACACCATCGCATGGTTTAACGCAAGAGGCGTTACTTTAAAAACCGAAAAGGACGGCCGCATGTTTCCCATTACAGATGACTCCCAGACCATCATTGATTGTTTGGAATCTGCTTGCGATAACATGGGGGTCGAACGACAACTCAATTCGGGGGTAGAAAAAATTAGTTGTGAAGAGGAACAATGGACCCTTCAATTTAAAAATGGGAGCACACAATGCGATGCAGTGATTGTAACCACTGGAGGTAGCCCAAAAGCAAAAGGTTTTGATTGGTTAGCGAATTTAAACCACAGCATCATCCCCCCTGTCCCCTCTTTATTCACCTTTAATATGCCAAAGGAAGACATTACCCAGCTTATGGGAGTAGTCGCAAAAAAGGCTAAAGTGCATATCACCGGAAGCAAGATCAAAACTGAAGGTCCTTTGTTAATCACCCATTGGGGCATGAGTGGTCCCGCAATTTTAAAAGCCTCTTCTATGGGAGCAAGAGTATTAGCAGAATGCGATTATCGTTTTAGTATAAGGGTGCAATGGCTAGAAGCATCACCGCAAGAATTATTGCGTACCCTAGAACAAATCGCTAAGGCTAATCCGCAGAAGCAAATTGGAAAACTAAATCCTTTTGACATCCCTAACCGCCTTTGGGTTTACCTCTTGCAAAAAATCAAACTCCCCCAAAACCGAAGATGGAACGAAGTAGGCCAAAAGAACTTCCATCGCTTGATTGACCTCTTGACCAATGATAGCTATGCGGTAGAAGGCAAAACTACCTTTAAAGAAGAATTTGTGACCTGCGGTGGTATTAGCCTTCAAGACATCAACATGAAAACCATGGAAAGCAAAAAAGCCAAAGGCCTATATTTTGCTGGGGAAGTCTTAGATATCGATGCCATCACTGGAGGCTATAACTTTCAGGCAGCTTGGAGCGGAGGCTATGTTGCAGGAAAACTCCAATAATTTCTTTCGCTTCAAAGAGGCAATTAAACGAAAATATTTAATTTAGAAGCTACAAAGCCAAACAACATCAACCCAAGTGTTAAAATCGTCTTCTTTCCTTCCACTAAACAAAAAAAGCCTTGGGCTTATTATTCTTTTAGGTCTTATCGCCTTTGTTATTCATGAAGTCAAACACCGCATGAATGACCACAGCTATGAAACTTCTTTATTAACTGAATTTGAAGGGATGTATTTTGATCAACCCTTCCCCATGATGGTTTTTGATGAATATTATATTCCAGAAGGAGTAACCCAAAATGCCTTGATCGTGGGCCCGGGGAAATCTGGGGCACAAGAAATCTTTCAGCAGTTAGAGAAGCAAAAAGGCGCATTAAACGGGAAAAGTATCCGCTTAAAGGGAACCTTATATACGACAGACAACAAAACCTTGATTGAACTCTCTCAAGGGGTAGATGCACTACTCGCCATTGAAAGAGGCTATACTTATCCCATACAACACACGGCTAAAAAAACCATGCAACTGCAAGGGGAAATCATCAATGCAAAGTGCTGGTACACTCAGCAAGAAATAAGAGACGGCTACTATCACAAACGCTGTTCAAAAGCTTGTATCGAAAATGGCATCCCCCCCGTACTCAAAGTAGAAAATGAAAGTGGTAATGCTTTTTATTTACTCGACGCCACCACAGCAGCTGGACAAGAGGCGATTATTGATCATATCGCCAAAACCGTTGAAGTTAATGGAGATGTGAATTTCCAAAACGGTTGGAGTGTCTTGAGTTTAGACGAAAACAGTATTCGCACAATCGACTAAATTAAGCATGCATTATTTGCTCTCCCATCAAGAAAGTGACCGCTTAATTTTTAGACCCATAGCCGAAACCAGTTTTAAGGTTTGGTTTCCCTTTTTCAAGAGGTCGTCGCAGATTTGTATTATATTGAGCACCAAAATTAAAAACGCACCCATGAAAAACGCACTCCTTCTTTTAAGCTGTTTCATTACTGTACAACTTACCGCCCAGCGTCAATTTGACCAAGCGAAAGTGCGCGAACAAATTAGCCAGGAAGAAACCAAAGCGATTTTATTCACCCTTGCTAGTGACGAAATGAAAGGAAGAGACACTAAAAGTGGAGGCTATTACAAAGCCGCTGATTTTGTCGCAAACTATTTTGAGCAAAACAACATCCAGCCTTTTTATCCCGCTTATCGTGATTCTTTAGTGACCGATAGTCTAGTCTCTTATAATGTTGTGGGAAGCATAGGCAAATATGTTCCGGGGAAGAAAACGATCTTGATTGGGGCACATTTGGATCATATTGGTATCCAAGAAAATGAAGGGGATAATCTCTACAATGGCGCTAATGACAATGCTACCGGCTCCACCGCAGTTATACAAATCGCTGCTTTTTTAGCGAAACATCAATGGGAGCAAAATATCTTAGTAACGCTTTTTGCAGATGAAGAAAAAGGACTAAAAGGCGCCAATCATCTCGCCGAAAGATTAAAAGAAGAAAATCTCAACCTGGCCTATATGGTGAATTTTGAAATGCTGGGTATCACTTTGACCACAGGAGCGAACCAAGTCTATATGACCGGCTTTAAATTATCCAATATGGAAAAAGAGATGAATCATATTTCCAACGACTTTGTACGCTTTCTTCCGCAGGCAAAAGAACTCAACCTCTTTAAACGTTCCGACAACTATGCCTTTTACAAGGCCTTTAAAGTCCCGGCACAAACCCTTTCTACTTTTGATTTCCAAAATTATGACTTCTATCACAAGGCGGGAGACGAAGCAGAAAAGATGGAGGTGGAGAATATGAATCAGATCATAGGTACAGCCGCCTATACTTTTGCCAAAATGTTGCGCAAGGATACTGCTGTCAAAATGTACCCCGCGGCAGTAAAATAATTAAGCGTTCTTCTGGGTCTGTTCTCTAAAGGTACTTTCAAAAATCTTATCGGCATTGCCGGCTTCAAAGCCTTCGCGGCGGTGTTCGCGTTTTATTTCTGCTTTAGGTAAATGTTGGAATTCCGCCAGCGGGAGTCGCTCGGCAAATTCGACATAGCTCCCTGGGATTTCCTGGTTGGTGCCACAGGCAAAAGTAGCTGCTATCATTTTAGCGACAGAGCTGGACTGGCGCAATAAACCGTCTGGGCTTACTTTGATTTTTCCGCCGGCTGTGTTTAATACCACTCCGATTTCCTCTAAAAAAGCATTGAACTTTTCTAGGGTATTGTAGTTTGATAAAGCGTGAACGCTAATAGTATAATGGTTGAGATAATAGCGGTTGTAAATCACCCAGGCGGCATATTCACTTTCGCTGGCAAGGGCTTCGTATTCTTTGGCCGTAGGTAAATCCCACAACGGCCGATGGAAGAACTCCCCCACCTGCGCGGCATTGTCTAGCTCTAAGGCATCGACGGGGTCACTAGTAATGGACTGGGTGAATTTCCCGATGATCTTTTGGCTTGCCTCTGACAAATCTTGTACCCTTAACTCACTGATAAAAATACGGGGATACTTAGGGTGCGGGGGCGCATACCAATAGGCGTCTAGCTTTTTCTTAGTAAAAAAGTAAGACTCCATTTTGGTGTAACCATAATGCAAAAAAATCTTTTCAAAAGAGGCTAAGCCTAAATGCGGGACGCCCAAGGTTCTAAAGGCGACATGATCGTTTTCAATCTCGTTCTCCTGCGCGATCATCTCTTTGGCCTGCATGGCGTTGACAATCTTCCCTACGTCTGGAACTCTTTCGCTATATGGGGTAAAGAGGGCTTCCATTATTTGATCTAAAGCTTCCATTGGTGTTATTTTTGATTAAATTTAGCAAGATATTTGTAAATCCATCACCCAGAAGCATTTCTTCATGTTAAAAAAATTAATTATTACAGCATTTAACGCTTTATTTTTCCTTATTGCTTGTAGCTCCTCTAAGCAACAATTTGAAAAAGGAAACTATGAAAAGGCCGTGGCCTTAAGCATTAAAAAGCTGAGAAAGAAGCCCGACAACAGCAAGCAAAAAGCCATTCTTAAAGCGGCTTATGGGTATGCCGTACAAGTATCTGAACAAAAAATCAAGCAGCAGCAGCTAAGCACAGACCGTTTTAAATGGGATGCTGTGATTGCGCAATACCGCAAAATGCAACAATTGTACACCGATTTATTGCAGTGCCCCGGTTGTCTTGCCGTGGTGAGTCCGGTGGACCTACAAAGCGAGTTAAACGAAGCCTTAACCGCAGGAGCACAAGTCTATGTCGAAGAAGGACAAAAAGCGCTCGGCACAAAAGAAAAAGAAGGGGGCCGCCTGGCCTACCGCCATTTTGCACAAGCAAAATCCTACCAGAACAATTATGGCAATATCGACCTTATGTTAAGTGATGCCAGAACACAAGGAACCGAAGTGATTGGCGTGTCGCGTATTCCCGTAAGCAGTAAAGGCCTTGAACTCAACACTGCTTTTTTCTTGCAACAACTTACCCAAGCGATGAATGACTTAAATTACTTCTTTGCGGTCTTTGCCCCAGTAGAGCAATTGGTCGAGCAACAGCAAGTGCCGGATCAAGTGGTCGATCTTTCTTTTGACGATTACTATATCGGGCAGACCTATGTCAAAGAGATCCGTGAAAGTCTGGTGCGCGATAGTGTCAAAGTAGGAGAAGTCACCGATAGCCTAGGGAAGAAATACGCAGTTTATGGCGAAGTAAAAGCCGACTTGCATCGCTATGAAAAAACCATTGAAAGCGGAGGCTTATTGAACATCGCCATCGTTGATCCCAACACCCAAAGCATCCTTTTCCAACAAAAAATCCCCAGCACAACCGTCTGGAAAAACGACTGGGCGACCTATCAAGGAGACAAAAGAGCCTTGACTAAAGAGGAGCTTGCCTTGACCCGGGAAAAAGAATTATTACCACCACCGCCACAGGACTTGTTCTATTCGTTTACGCGTCCGTTATTTGATCAAACTGCCAATTTATTGCGCAGACGCTACCGTTATCTAAGACAATAAAAGTATGAAAAGAATCCTTCAACTCCTCTTTTTAGGACTCGTCCTTTTAATCCTTTTTATGGGCTACAAAACCCTGCAGTTTAAATCGCAGCAAATCAAGGTGGCTGCAGTCGCCTTAAATCCGGTGGGAGAACAAGTGGTAGATCGCTTCGCGAAAGCCGTGACCCTGCAAACCATTTCCCCAGAAAAGGAGAGTGATTTTGATTCTTTGGCTTTTTTTCAATTCAATGATTTTTTAAAAACCAGCTTCCCCCTAGCCGATTCTCTCCTAGAGAAAAAGCGCTTTAATCACTTTAGCCATTTGTACAAATGGACCGGAAGCGACCCCAGTTTAAAACCGGTGATCTTGATGGCGCATCTCGATGTAGTGCCCGTGATTGAAGAAAATTTAACCGACTGGAAACAACCTCCTTTTGAAGGAAAAATCCTGAATGACACCCTGTGGGGAAGAGGAACGATCGACAATAAAATAGGCGTGATGGGTTTACTCGAAGCGACAGAGGCTTTGTTATCTAATGGCTTTCAGCCAAAGCGAACGCTCTACCTCTCCTTTGGTCACGACGAAGAAATCGGTGGATTAAGAGGTGCCAAAGTCATCGTAGAACATCTCAAATCCCAAGGCATTGAAGCCCAATTTGTCCTCGACGAAGGCGGAACCATTTCGCAAAACATCATCCCCGGCATCGAAAAAGATGTTGCACTAATTGGGATTGCAGAAAAGGGCTATGTCTCCCTAGAACTCTCCATCAAAAAAGAAGGAGGACATTCTTCTATGCCCGAAAAAGAATCGGCTATTGATATCCTCTCCGCCGCAATCGTTAAAATTAAACGCAACCCCTTCCCCGCAAAATTAGCTGGTCCCATCGCAGGTTTTATGGAAAACCTAGGCCCAGAAATGGGCGGGATCAACAAGTTTATTTTTGCTAACCGCTGGTTGTTTGAACCCGTCATTACTGGGATCTACGAAAAAACAGGCTCAGGCAATGCGCTGGTGCGCACCACCACCGCCCCCACCATATTTAATGCTGGGATCAAAGACAATATCATCCCACAAAACGCAAAGGCAACCGTCAACTTTAGGATTATGCCGGGCGAAAGTTCTAGTAGCGTTTTAGCCCGAGTGCAAGAACTTATTCAAGACCCGCGCATTCAAATTACCAAAGGCCGTATGCAATCTGAACCTTCTCAGGTCTCCAGTACCGAATCAAAAGGCTTTAGTACCATTCGCAAAACAGTCGCAGAGGTCTATCCAGACGCGCTAGTAGCGCCTTTTCTGGTAATTGCTGGGACAGATGCGAAACACTTTGAAACCATTGCAAAAGACATCTATCGCTTTTCGCCCATGATCATCAATCCCGCTAACATTAAATCCTTCCACGGATTGAATGAACGCATTGCCGTTAAAGATTTTAAAAAGGCCGTACAGTTTTACCAGCAACTAATTCAAAATAGTACCCTAGAATAGGTATTGATCAAAAATTTACTACATTTGAATTGAACTGTCTCATACTGTTCTTCTACCGATTAACCTACCCCAAAACGTTGTGTTTCATATAGTACAAAGTGAAATAACCAAGAAAGCCATATATAAAAAGAGCCTATTACTCGAACAACATACAAGACTTTTTACTAGAACCTGATTCGAGTATTCTAGGTGAGTTAACAGCCAATCATAGTAACAGAACACTTGAAGAATTACAAGTAAACGCATGGCGTAAACAAATAACAATCCTTAAAAATCAACTTTCCGAATTTGAAGGTCAAATATATTTCGAGTTTGCAATACCCAGAATGGGTAAAAGAGTAGATAATATTGTGATTATTGAAGATGTCGCATTTATTATCGAGTTTAAAGTTGGGGATGGTGGTTATGAAAAACACGCCATAGAACAAGTTATTGATTACACTATTGATGTGAAAAATGAAATTTCTGCACCTAGTTGGTTTCTAAATGACAGCCAAGATATTCGTTCTTCTTATTTTTTAGAGGAAGTAGCTACTGAATTTGACATTCAAGGACTAGAAATCGATTGGGCTTGTGTCGCTTGGGGTGGTAATTTCCATTTTAACAATACCGATTGGAAATATCAAAACTTCAAAGGGACTAAATGGCAAAACATAAATAAAGAAATAGACAAGGAGTATCTAAAAAACACTTATCGTGTTCTGCTCACAAGAGCACGTCAAGGAATGGTAATATTTGTTCCTGAAAGAAGTGAATTAGATCATACACGACCGAAAGCCTTTTATGACGAGACCTATGAATACTTGAAAGAAATTGGAATACAAGAAATAGAATAAATAAAACACGAAAACACAACAATGTGTATAGTGCATAGCACCCTACGGGATGCTACGACATCATACACGGACCGTTAAACTCACTTTTTGGCAGCACATAGCTTTTTCCTTCAGTTTACTGCATAAAAAAACCCTCTACATTACTGTAGAGGGTTTGAAGAAGGCGACGACCTACTCTCCCACCGTTAGGCAGTACCATCG